>Ga0153940_1000231_pt1 | contig 32801 bp, 36 predicted proteins | sample TSNJ024MetaG_FD_104736 | JGI IMG/M metagenome (GOLD analysis project Ga0153940, IMG submission 104736) | Attine ant fungus gardens microbial communities from New Jersey, USA - TSNJ024 MetaG | ecosystem: Host-associated > Fungi > Mycelium > Unclassified | place: USA: New Jersey, Brendan T. Byrne...
CGTATTTTCAATCTGGTTTCACCGGAAAACTCTGATTCATGGAACTGTTTGTCTGTAGTTGAAGGCCAGGAGCTTATGGCACAGCTTTTCGTAGATGTCATAATCAAAAATACAATGAACGGCAGCAAAGGCGATCATTTTTGGGATCCTGCGGAAATGAACTTGCTAAAAGCCCTGGTTCTTTATGTCGATCTTACATATAACGCAAAGAACAAAAATATCGGCGAAGTATACAGATTGTTGACTTTAAATTCAGAAACTGCACTGAATAGTTTATTCGATGTGCTTCCTGCAACCCATCCGGCCAAAGCACCGTATAGTTTGTTTAAGCAGGCATCCGAAGCGGTCCGAAGCGGTGTTATTATCGGTCTGGGCAGCCGGATTCAGGTGTTCCAGTCCGAACTTATCAAGAAAATTACTGCCCGGGATGAAATTGATTTGGAACTGCCGGGTCAAAAACCCTGTGCTTATTTCCTGGTTACATCCGACCAGGATTCTACTTTTGATTTTCTGTCCTCATTGTTTTTATCCTTTGTTTTTATCAAATTAGTTCGCTATGCGGATAAAAACTGTGAGGGTGGCCGTCTCCCGGTTCCCGTTCATGTACTTGGGGAAGAGCTTACTGCCTGTGGTACGATTCCGGAGTTATCTCGCCGAATCAGCGTTATCCGATCACGGAATATCAGCATGTCACTTGTCTTTCAGAACCTGGCCGGTCTTCAGAACCGCTATCCGCAAAACCTATGGCAGGAACTATTAGGTAACTGCGATACCCAGCTCTTTCTTGGCTGTACCGATCCGCTTACTGCAGAATATGTCTCAGCCCGTACCGGACTTGCCAGTGTCACCGTATCCAGTAAAGCAAAACAACTTGGAACATGGCGGGTGTCAAATTACACACCGGAATACAGAGAAACCAGTGGTGTTGGCAAACGTCCGGTTCTGACTCCGGATGAAGTATTGCGTCTTCCGGACGATGAGGCATTGGTAATTATTCGTGGAAAAAAAGTATTGAAAGTGAAAAAGATGGATTATTCCAGGCATCCGGAATATGGAAAACTCCATTCCTGTAAGGCCTCGGCCTATATTCCTGAATGGCGCAAACTTGAACAGCAAGCGACCGCTAATCCAAAAGCAACTGATGCTCCGTATAAAAAACCGGTTAAGCGAAAACCAAAAGCTACCGCACCAGTTGAGCCGACTGCACAAACATCAGAAATTATTTCATCAGATAAAGATTCCATTTTATCTTGACTATAAAAAACAAGAAAATATTATTTTAGGAGGTATCAATTTATGGCTAAGAAAAAAGAACTTTTAGAATCAAATGCCACTAATACGGTGGACAATGAAACAACTCCCCTGCAGAGCACTGATGAAGGCAGTGAACCATTCGTGGATTTGAATGAGTTACTTTCCAGTATGGATCAATCTCTGAATATGGGTTCTTCAGAAGAGGAAACAATACCGGAACCAGTAGCGGATGATATTGCATCTCACTCTGCTATTCCCACTGATGAAACCACTTTGGAATATACGGATACCACGTCCGAAGAGATTCCTGCCAAGCCACCACGGGTTTCCAGAAGAAAAAGGACGGAACCTGTTGAGGAAAATGCTGACAGTACACTGGACGCAGGGGAAACTGCTACTCCTGATTTGCCACTCCCCATTACCGAGGTAGGCCCTGATACCATAATTCCTGTTGCGACTATTCCGGCTCCGGTACCGACCTCTACCAATATAGCCGCATCCAGACGAACCGCCCAAACACCGGTTTTGACCATTGAAGCTCGCAGCGAGGTAGAAACTGACGAAGATCGGGAAGATGCTATATGGCATGAAATTCACAATGCTTACCGTACCCGTCGAATCCTTTCCGGTCAACTGGGTGGTGTTGAACAGACTGATGCCGGCAAAACAATCGCAATAGCAGACTACAAAGGGTTCCGCATTGTTATCCCGCTTAAAGAAATGATGATTAATCTGGGACGTAACCCCTCTGGCCAAGAGTATACTGAAATGGTACTGCGGCAAAATAAGATTTTAGGCAATATGCTGGGTACTGAAATTGACTTTATTGTCAAAGGCATTGATTCTAAATCCAGAAGTGTTGTTGCCAGCCGGAAAGAAGCCATGCTAAAAAAACGTCAGATTTTTTTTATGGAAACCGATGAATCCGGAATGTACCGTATTTATGATGGTCGGATTGTACAGGCCCGGGTCATTGCAGTTGCCGAAAAAGTGATTCGGGTTGAAGTGTTCGGCGTTGAGTGTTCTATCATGGCGCGAGACATCAGCTGGGATTGGATTGGTGATGCTCATGAACGCTATTCCGTAGGCGATATCATATTAGTTCGTGTGCTCAGCATACAACGGGACAATTTGGAAGAAATCAGTATTAAGGCAGACATTAAAAGCATATCCCAGAATACCAATCATGAAAATTTAAAGAAGTGCCGTATTCAGAGCAAATATGCTGGCAAAGTTACCGATGTCAGGAAGGGTGTTGTCTATATTCGTCTTAATAACGGTGTCAATGCTGTTGCACATTCCTGTTATGATTATCGGACTCCCGGCAAAAAAGATGATGTCAGCTTTGCCGTAACCAAGATCGATGAAGATCGAGGGCTGGCCGTTGGTATCATTACCCGTATTATTCGGCAAAACCTATAATTTCTCTATTGGCATATGATTGGCATAGATTTGCAGCATATTGGCACAACAATGCTATTTTCTTGCAAATCGGTGTCTGATATAATAGGTACAGTTAAATTTCTCAAGTAGCCGTCCTGATTACAGGGCGGTTACTTTATCGTAAAGGTGGTGGTTCTTATATTATATAAAAAAATCCATAAGGTTCTGCATAACCAGCGTGGTGAAGCTAATTATTTTAGTTCCGTCGTTTTTATATTTATTGCGGTATTATTACTGGCATTTATTATTGATCTCTTTTCCATAATCTCGACCAAACAGCAACTTGACCACTGTGCTGATCAGATGGTAAAGCAGATCCAACTGTCCGGTGGCGTCAATAGTGACACAGATACACTATTTCAATACCTTTGTTCGCAAATTCAGGGGGCAGAGAATATCACGTACTCCATTGACTCTACCTACAAATCACCCATACCTTCCGGAATGCATTATGGGATTCAGCTGGGTACGCCATTTTTTATCATGATTGAAGGGCAGGCCAAACTCGGAGGCTTCTGGAACTTTAAATTAGTCCGTATTACCATCGTTGCCCGTGGTTCCGGTGTGAGCGAACATTATTGGAAGTGAGGTGTCTGTGAACATGATTCTACGAATGAAATACTCCCTTCGCAATGAGCGAGGTGAAATTGCTATTTATGGCTGTTTTTTTGTTGTTGGCGTTATTATGCTGATATCATTCCTGCTATTGTACGCTTCCATACAAATTAATTGCATTAACATCCGCAATGGTGCTAAAATGGAACTGAACAATTTAAGTGCCCACATCTATGCTGATACATATCGCTCCCAACGAGAAACAAATTTTAGCGAATACCTATGTACACTTTATGCCAGCAACGCCTATACGGCAATGTTAGAAAATACCGTATGTGATGGTTTGGCTTCCAAAATTGCTCTTGACACGGAAGAATATCAGATTAAAAATATTCATCTGGAATTTAATGTAATTGGCGACCGGGTAGAATATATTTTTTACTGTGATATAGAATTTTACATCACTATGTTTGGGAAATCCTATCCGGCCATTTCAAGGCGGATTGAGCTGACCGGCTATCACAATACAAAATTTTAAGGCACATGTTGAGAACCGAACCAGAAAAAGCGTATAGGATAACAAAATCTATAAAGGAGACGATTATTATATTATGAAAAAAATATTTCAATCTAAAGGCTTTATTGCCATCGTGTTGGCAATTCTTTGCGTTATTATCATAATTGCATGCCTGACCTGGCAGAATAAATCCAGTGAATTTGTACCAGAATACTCCGGCACTACCAGCAACATTGCTGACAGCACCACAGCTGCCTCTTCCGAGAATACCACCCTGAAACAAGCTGCTGCTGAAAGTAGTGGTGCAGATGCTTATCAGGCTGCTCCGACAAGCGAAAGTAATCGCAATGAAGACTATCCAAAAGTAATCTCAGAAGCAGATAAAGAAGTGAGTATTAACTTTACTCCTACAGAGAAAGCGGTAGAAACTACACCGTCGGCTCCTGAAGGGAAAACCATTATTGAAGATCCCGGTCCGGTACACCCGATAAATCCTGCCCCTGAAGTAATTGCTCCTCCGACCGAAGCACCAAACACAGAAACCGAGGCTGGTACTACCAATGGCAACGGTGCTGTCTACGATCCAGTTTTCGGTTGGATCGAACCCGGTGTAGTAGATCAGTCTTCGGTTGACAGCGAGGGAGATCCCAACAAAATGGTTGGAAATATGGGAGACTAAAATCAAAAATAGTAATTGCAAAAAGATGACTGTAGAGAAAGTCGAATTTTATATATTTGCACTGTATATTTTTAGGTTTAAGTTTGATATAATTAAGCAAATCCGTGTTTGGCAACAAATCAACAAGGTTATTGAATTTAGGACGATGCTAAAAATAATATTGTCATACTATAATGGCTATAATGCGAAAGTGTGATATAGTCGGAGGAGGTAAGAACATGCTTGACTTTACAGCTAATGAGCATAAAATAATATCTGAAGTCAAAAGCCTAATTGATACTAAAATTGAGGGTGATTATTGGGATTTTAAAGCGGAAGCGCATAATAACAAAGCTGAGTTATTACATGATATTATTTGTATGGCTAACTCTTTGCACCGTGGAAATAAATATATAATTCTTGGAGTCAATAATAGGGGTGAGATATGCGGCATACAAGATAATGCCAATCGAAAAAATCAGCAAAACTATATAGATTTTATTCAGAATAGCAACAAAAGATTTGCTGGTGGACACAGACCATCTTTGAGAGTTGTAACTTTCCAGAATGATTCTAAAACTATTGATGTTATCGTTGTTGGTGACTCAACAAATGTTCCGTTTTACTTAGAGGATGATTACCAATGCCAATCTAAAATTGTTAAAAAACACCATATTTATACTCGCATTGGAGACACCAATACAGCAATTGATAGCTCAGCTGATTTTCCAATAGCTGAAAATTTATGGAAAAAAAGATTTGGTCTTGATATAAAAAACGAAATAAGAGACAGTTTCTTAGCTCCTTTGATAGCCCACATTGATCTCCTTGAAAATTATTATATCCAAGAAAACCAAGAGTTTGTTTTTAATATAAATAAAAATAATTCTATTGTGGCAATAGATGATAATTATAACCCAATATACTTTTCAATAGACGTAAATTTCAGCAACTTTGAAATGAGTATTCTTAAAGAATGTATAAAATATTACGAGTCAATTGCCATATCCTCCGATGAAAAAAAAGATAAAACAATATTACACGGCCATATTATGAAACGAGAAATGTTTTGTGACAGTATTTTTCAAAGGTATTTGCCGGAGAGCCAGCTATATAATGAAATCAAGCAAATAAATGAAGTATGTATAGATTTTTTGAGTAAAAGCAACGATTTTATGCTTGCATATATATTTACGCCTACTGAACTAACTGTTATTCAAACATTTCAATGTCGTTGTTATTATTACATTAACAATATTAACTCACGTATGTCACAAGATGAGGTTGTTCTACAATACCCACAACTGATTAGGGCGTTGATTAAAATGAAAGAAACGCTCAAAATCATATAATAAGCATATTATATCTTCAATTGAAAGGTGCTGATGCTAACAATGCAGACCAAAGAAGTGGCAAAAATACTCGACATAAACAGGGCGCGAATTAAATACTTCAAGAATGTGAGAAATGAGGTAAAGCATTTCGAGTTGAAAGCTGGATTAAAAAATATCCAATAGATGCTTACGTTTCGGTGCATATTGAAGTTCATCTTATGGAGGATTGTAATGAGGAAAACTAATGAAGAAAAAAGTCTGCTCGCAAAATTGGCAAGTGGAATATTAGACGGTATGGTGGGTAATGAAAAAACCTTTAGCGGATATAAAGACATATACTGCGGTAAATATATAAAAGATGGTGAGCCGGTCTCTTATAGAGAAGGTAAATCAAGTCATTTCTTTAATGGGAAAGAAAATGAAAGGATACCAGGAAAAAGAACAGAAGATCACTACGATACCGATGACCGTAAGCTGGAATTTCTTCAAAGATATGGATGGTTGACAAATGATGAAGATGCTAAGGCTTATAGCGCAAAATTCAGGCAGAAGAAATAGCAAGGTGGATTAATTGTGCTATATTCCAATTCAGCAGAGGAAGAATTTCTATTTCCAGAAAATAATCCTGTTGTAATGATTCCTGTTTTACGAAGCAATCCCCATATGCTGGGATTGCTAAGCGGAATAAAAGCATGGCTAGATTAAACGGTAAGTTCCAATTTGATAAATTACATACATAAATGCACTGAAAACTCTCTGTGCATTTAGCTTGTATAAATATTCTGATTTCGCATAGTAGAAAACTGATAAATTAGTTTGTCTACAGTTTGAGATGACTGTCATTTTGGCAGCCATCTTTTTTTATCACAAAAAGAATGGAGGGTAAACTCAATTGAAACATTTATTAGTAATGCTCTGTACTGCGACACTTCTCTTCTGCCTATTCCCGCTTAATTCTTACGCAACTGGAGAAGGGAATATCGACCAAGGAGGCGGCAGCTTAGGGAATGGAACCTCATCAAGTTTTTGGTCCCCTGGCAATGATGGGGTCAGAGTTACCGTTGTTCATGCTGAATCCGGTATGCCCGCTGGTTCAACTGTTGATTTTGCAAACGCCGGCCAACCTGCCGCCTTAATTCATTTCGGCAAGGTCAACAAAATTCAATATCGCAATGGCACAGCACTATTTCCTCAATCCAGAATTCCTTATGAATGTCTACAGCCGGCTAATGCAATGCCTCCAATTATGAATAGTCAAAGCCGACCGACAAGTATCGAAATCATAAAGGAATATTTTTGTTCCGAATATGCCTGTATGATGATCGCTGATGCCACCGGTGTTGATTATGCAAAAATGCTTGAGGGAAAATATAAAATTATGCTTGAACCAATCGCTTACGTCACATTCAATAATACTTTTTACTGTTTCAGTGCCACTGAGGCCGCGTTATATGACCAGCTTTCCGGTGGTGCCTTAAGAGCAAATTTACCAACGGTTGCTTTTCAAAATCTCCCTCTGGCAATGTTCCTGGAGTATAATGACCTTGGTTTTTCCGCCTGGACCGGGGCAAAAACCAGAGTTCAATCAAATGCCAATATCATCAACTATCTCGGTCTCGGTATTATCTGGTTCATCGATCTTCCAGAAAAACCAAAGGTTGATATTGATGCTCCTGATGTAGAATACCGGGTAGATACCGATGTTATCACTGCGGTTACGCTTCAGACCAGCAAAAATCTGACACCGGACAAACCGGCCTCCTTAACCTTCAAGATCATGGGAGTCAGTTATACTGTCCGGAATATCGTGATTCCCGCCGGCGATTCACAGGTAGTCTGGGTAAAATGGCATACCCCCAGCACTCCACAAACAATTACGATTACCGCTTCCGTCAGTGATGCTTATACTGCTCAAAATACTTTTGTTGCCAAAATCATAACTCTTGATGAAAGCATTCCACCTGATCCACTGGCAACAGATACAAATCCTAGGTATACCGTTCCCTCCCTGCCCGGTAATTATCAGAAACAAACCGCCCATTGGGGTGTATGGAGCTGCTACTGGGTACCGGTTTGGGAATGGTGCGACCACGGCGAAGATGACGGACATTGGGTAGATCTGGGATACTGGGAATATGAATATACCGGTTATTCTGCCTCACTCTCCGGGACAATGTCGCTTATGCCAGACGATATTGTTCCGACCTCTTCCGGCAAGACCATGAAGAGTGGTTATGGTGTCAAAACGGAGGTCTCGGCAACATTGTCCACCACCGCACCGAGTAGCCATGTCACCAATCCGCAGACAGCTTTTTCCGTTTTCCCGGAATTTCAATACCAGACTTATTTACGTCTGCTGCAGCGTGTATCCAGTGGACGTAATGCTAAGTTCACGTTTAAGCCTAATATATATTCCACATACAACCGAGCCGTACATTTTACGCCGCTGTGGTTTCCGGATCACACCGATTATATCATCTACACACAGGTTTGGGATACATGGACACCCGATGGCATGCTCACCGTAAGCCTTGATGATTACGTCCGTATTGAACAGAATTTGTATGATGATTGGTATACAAACCGTGAATAATATATTACCTCTGGCCTATAGTGTATTGGTTCTTTGCTGTATTCTAGGATTTGCTGTATATGATTTATTTGAAAGGCAGGTGCCCAATCAAGCACTTGTCTTTTTTGTTCCGATTGCATTAATCGCTCCATTTCTCCATACCATGGAATTAAAAATCCCGTCAACATTCATTGGCAGTTGTGCGATTTCAGTCGTTGGTTCCATGGTCGGATTTTTTATTCTTCTGACAGCCGCCCTCGCCGCCAAAGATGGCATGGGGGTAGGTGGTGGAGATATTAAACTGGCAACAGTGATTGGATTTATATACGGTCCGTACCCTATGATTCTGATTCTGCTCATTGCTTCTGTGTTGGCAGTCATTTGCGCCATCATTATAAACAGAAAAAAACAAAATAAAAGCATTTCTTTTCCCTTTGTTCCATTCCTTGCAGCAGGCAGCCTTGCCATTACTGCAGCAATAATATTTAGATAGGAGAATTCAACTATGAAACTGAATAATCGATTTTTATTGGGAATCCTTAGCCTGATCCTGGCGGCGGTAATTGCTTTTATCGCCTTACCGACAATCGCCAGACAAACCAATGGGAAGACCGAAATTGCCCGTGTCAAAACCCAAATTGTAAAAGGCAGCGTGATCACCGAAAAGGAGCTGGAGCAGATTGAAGTAGGCAGCTATAATCTTCCGCCCAATATTGCCTACTCAATCAATGATGTTGCCGGGCGGTATGCCGCCGCCGACTTGGAAGCAGGCGATTATATTCTTTTTTCCAAAGTGAGTGACACTCCACTTTCATCTGACATTGCTTTAAATGATATCCCACCAGGTAAGGTAGCCATTTCATTGACAGTCAAGACACTGGCCTCCGGTCTGTCAGATAAACTGCAACCTGATGATATTATCCGTATCTATCACTTCTTGGACACTGCTTCGGAGATTCCCGAATTGCGTTTTGTAAAGGTTTTATCTGTTACCGACTCAAAAGGCGTCAACATTGATAATGCCAAAGAGCTGGCTGAAGACGAAGAAAAAAAGCAAACTGCTACGATTACTGTCCTCGCAAGTCCGGAGCAGGCAAAAAAGATCACCGAACTGGAAAACGACGGCATCGCCCATGTGGCCCTTATTTCCCGTAATAATGAATTGCTGGCGGATGAACTGCTGGCCGCACAGGATCTAATGATTCAGGAAATATACTTTCCGGAAACCCTTGCCATGCCAGAGGAGGATATCACCACAGCAGATGACGATGAGGTGCCTATGGCAGAACCGGAGGAGACAGAGTAAATGAAAGGAGTCGATCTTATGTCAAAAATCATCACCATCTGGGGCAGCCCCGGCAGTGGAAAATCAATGTTTAGCTGCATTCTTGCAAAATCACTGACCCAGGATAAAAGAAAAGCGCTTATTATCAATGCTGATATCAGTGTACCCATGCTACCGGTCTGGCTGCCGGAGCAGATGCTTCAAACCAACACATCCATCGGACAAGTGCTCAGCAGTATTGAAATTGACACTACAATAGTTGCCAGTCATGTAACGGTATTAAAAAATTATCCCTTTATTGGCTTGATGGGATATAGTGCCGGTGAGAATCCATTAAGTTACCCTGAACTAAAATATAACATGGTGCTGGAGTTGATAGCTGCCGCTGCCAAGCTGGTAGAGTATGTAATATTAGACTGCAGTTCAAATATGACCAACGTCTTTACACCTGCCGCCATCGAATCCGCAGACCTGGCAATCCGGATTTTAACCCCGGACCTGAAAGGTGTTAATTACCTGAAGGCTCACCAGCCACTATTAACCGACTGCCGGTTTCACTATGATGACCATCTCACTTTTGCTGGTCTGGCACGCCCTTTTCATGCAATTGACGAGATGGGCTACCTGATTGGCAGCTTTGACGGTCTGCTGCCATACAGTAAGGAAATTGACCGTTGCTCCACAGAAGGCAGCATGTTCGGTGCCATCAGCTACTGCAATCCTAAATATATTGCATCGATCAATAAAGTCTTAGAACGATTGGAGCAGACGGAAAATATGGATCAGGAGGAAGATATTGATGAACAATTTGAATGACATCTTCTTCGCTCCCACTGCCGGCAATGATGCCCTGACTTACGATCAGATTCTGGAAGATGTCCAGCGATATTTTTCCGAAAATCATGCATCCACAATTGCCGAAGCCGGCGAAAGCAATGTTGAACATGCTGCCACGGTGTTAAAGGAGCTGATGGTTCAGTATCTCGTCAAACGAAGATATGCCGTTGAGGGATTAAATACAGAAGAACTCTGCGAAAAGTTGTATGAGGATATGGCCGGTTATTCCTTCTTAAAAAAATGGATCTATAAGCCTGATGTTGAAGAGGTGAACATCAATGCCTATAACGACATTGAAGTGATTATGAACAGCGGACGTAGTATTAAAATCCCAGACAAGTTTTCCACGCCCCAGCATGCCATTGATGTGGTTCGGCGGATGCTGAATGCCTGCGGTATGGTATTGGACGATACCATGCCGTCCATCATCGGATTTCTGGATAAAAATGTCCGCATTTCCGTAGATAAAACACCGATTGTAGATCCGGATGTCGGTATCAATGCTTCAATACGTATTGTGAACCAGCAGACGGTCTCCAAACAAAAACTTCTGGATTCCGGCAGTGCCACCGCGGAGATGCTGCATTTTCTCACCGCCTGTATCCGCTATGGTGTCAGTGTCTGCATCGCCGGTTCCACCGGTTCCGGAAAAACCACAATTATGGCATGGCTGCTCTCACAGGTACCCAATAACCGCCGCTTAATTACCATCGAGGAGGGTTCCCGGGAGTTTAATCTGGTCAAGCGGGATGAAAACGGCAATATTCTGAATTCAGTTGTCCATCTGCTGACCAGACCCCATGAAAATCCGACGCTGAATATCAATCAGGATGTCTTATTGGAGCGTGTCTTGCGTAAACATCCTGATGTTATCGGAGTTGGAGAAATGCGCTCTGCAGCCGAAAGTCTGTCAGCCGCAGAAAGCTCCCGAACCGGACATACGGTTTGCACCACCATCCACTCTAATTCCTGCATCAGTACCTACCGCCGGATGATGACGCTGGCAAAACGAAAATACAGTATGGATGATTCTATCCTTATGCAGATTATGGTGGAAGCATACCCAGTGGTGGTTTTTACAAAGCAGCTGGAAGACCGCTCCCGTAAAATAATGGAGATTATTGAAGGCGAGGATTACCTGGATGGAAAACTGGTTTACCGCTCACTTTACAAATATGATGTGTGGGACAATATCAGCAGCGAAAATGGCGAAACCCATGTGGTTGGAGAACATCAAAAAATGGGGTCAATTTCAGATATCCTGAAGAAACGTCTGCTTGATAATGGAATTTCCCATACCGAACTGAATGAATTTACCGGAACGGAGGTGGATTAATTGCAATGGATATATATAATCTGTTTTTTCCTCATCAGCACTGGCCTGCTAACCCTGCTGAAGGTAAAACCTGGTGATTTTTTAGATGCTATTTTCAGTTCTCAAAAAAAGTCAGCTACTTTAAGTGATGAACTGAATGCGCTGATGGGAACTCCGACAAAAGGATTTTTTAACCAGGATTTAGAAATAAAGCAAATTTTAAAGAATACCAACCGGGCTGACCGCTACGAATCTATCAAGCGGCTGTCCCTGATTCTATTTGGCGTCGGTGGGGTACTGGCACTGCTAATCGGTAACATTTATTTAGTACCCATATTAGGTATCGGCTTTTCCTTCGTTCCCCTATGGTATCTTCGCAGTGCCGCCGGAAGCTATAAAAAGCATCTGAATGAAGAATTGGAAACTGCTATTTCAATCGTTACGACCTCTTATCTGCGAACAGATGACCTGATTCGGGCAGTACGGGAAAACCTGCCCTATATCAACGAACCAGTCAAGATCAATTTTGAAGCGTTTGTTTTTGAAACTGAAATGATCAGTGCCAATACGACAAGTGCAATTAACTCTTTAAAAATGAAAATACCCAACCGCGTTTTTCACGAGTGGTGCAATGTCCTGATTCAATGTCAGCAGGATCGTTCAATGAAGCACTCCCTGCCTACAATTGTCCAAAAATTCAGTGACGTCCGAATTGTACAATCTGAATTAGAAGCAATGATGCAGGGCCCCCGTCAGGAAGCAATCACCATGATGGGGCTTGTTATTGCCAATATCCCACTACTTTATTTTTTAAACAAGGATTGGTTCCATACACTCATTTTTACTACTCCCGGAAAAATTGCCTTAGCCATTTGTGCAGCCATCATTCTGTTTTCCATCACTAAAATTATGCAGCTAAGCAAGCCTATTGAATATGGAGGTTAAGACTTATGATTATACTAACGCTTACAGCCATTATCCTGTTTGGAATTGCGACCTATAACCTTACCTGTACCTTTGCAGACGTGCCAACCAGAGAAACATCCCGGATGATGATGCTGGCACGCAAGCAACAGGGTATCAAGAATGAACACTTGCTGGATGTCTACATTACCAAAACTGCTATGTTGCTGGCACCCTCACTGAAATTAGACCGGCTGAAACGCAATAAACTACAATCCGCTCTGAATATCGCCGGTCTGGAACTGACTCCGGAATTATATACCGCTAAAGCCTGGGTAACTGCCGGTGCAGTGGCTGTGTGTTCCGTCCCCATGATACTGGTTATGCCTCTGCTGGTTCCAATTTTGCTTGGACTGGCAGTTGCCCTTTGGTTTTCAACTTATTATGCCGTCTTTGATTTTGTTAAAAAACGCCAGAAAATAATTGAGGCCGAAATACCCAGGTTTGCCCTGACAATCGGACAGCATCTTGAAAATAATCGAGATGTATTAAAACTCTTAACCTCTTACCGGCGTGTTGCCGGTAAAGATTTTGGTGCCGAGCTGGATCAGACCATTGCCGACATGAAAACCGGCAACTATGAAAACGCCATTATCCGTTTTGAAACCCGTATCGGCAGTCCAATGCTATCTGACGTTATCAGGGGACTCATCGGTGTGCTGCGTGGTGATGACCAGAGAATGTACTTTAAAATGATTTGTTTTGACATGAGGCAAATTGAGCAAAACACTCTAAAAAAAGAGGCGGCTAAACGCCCTAAGAAAATCCAACGCTATTCCATGATGATGCTTTTCTGTATCATGATTATTTATTTAGTCGTACTATGTACCGAGGTTTTAAGTTCCCTTGGAGCATTCTTTGGATAGCAGTTTCATCTATATACCATTATTACATAGGCTTTTTATATTTACATCACTTCAGAACGACTACGGGAAGGGGGTAGTGCAAGTTGTTTTTCAGCGGTTTTACATAGTGACAAATATACCAGATTATTTTTTCCATCACTGTCAACTCATAAAAATGAGTCAACTTTTGTTATTAACAACTACATTTATTTAGGAGGTCTTTCATGAAGAAAGCAATGAAACATATTCACAATAAAACTTATTATCTTATTAACCGTGCCCACCTGGCAATTTCCAACCAGCGTGGCGACTTCTACATCTCAGATGCAGTCAAGATTATTATTGCCGTCGTTTTAGGAGCATTACTGCTTGCTGCATTAACGCTCATTTTCAATGACACCGTGATTCCCCGCATTACAAAAGAAATTGAAAGTCTGTTTAGATAATTAGCCAATGGGATCAGATGTAGAAATGCAGCTGATCCCGTTTTACTTTTTAAAAAATCGCATAATGGAGGTGAAGATATTGTATAAAAACGATTACACTTTGTATGCCTTTATGCGGGCAGTGAGAGGCAACTGGCGCAACGCATTGTATATTGAGTGCAATTATAATCTCTGTGCCCATAAAGGAGATGGGTTCCTGTTTGTTGCTGATGCTGATGGAAAGCTGATACTGGTACCAGTCAGCACATTTCAAAAATTTTCCGGTGAATCCATTGATCCTACCGAATGCCAGGCGACATTATCCCGGCAGGCATTTGAATCTGTCTATTCACTCTATATTGAGTGGCATACTAGCTCGAACGCGAAATGCTCGCTGTGGCAGCTATTGCAACAATCAGTAATATAACTTCAGCCGGAACCGGCTATTCCTGGAGGTGATATTTTGAAACGAAAACCAATTAAATGCCCTTATTGCGGTGCTCATGCTGCTTATCGGCCTGCTGGCGTTGTATATGGCAATAGTGAGTACCTGTGTGATCAGGTTATCACCCTAAGCCGCCAGACGATGTAACCTGTTACTTCTTCGTCAAATTAAGGAGGTTGAAATCTATGAAAAAAGATATCAAGCTAACACTAGAGCAGCAGACCCTGGTGGAAGATCATGTGTCCATTGTGCATTGGGTTATTATCGAAAAAATTAATATGAACAATTCCATTTATGGTTTTGGCTATGATGACCTTTTTCAAGAAGGTTGCATCTGGCTATGTAAAGCTGCTGTTGCCCATGATGTAACAAGGTCTCAATTTTCGACTTATGCCAAGCGTGTGGTTCATAATGGTCTGCTCTCTCACTGCCGCCGTATATGCAGGCAGCAACGCCGAATCAGTCAGCTTGATGTCGAAAATTATGAGGAATTGGCATTATCAAGAAGTATTTCTGCGCAGACCCAAAGCTTTCATCATTATCACTCCATGCTCGAAACACTTGATTTACTTGAATCCCGAAAACAGGATTATCATGGCATCGCCCGTCTCGGAATTGAAGCACTGGAATTAAAAGTACAGGGAAACAGTATTACCGATATTGCCGCCCTTTATCAGGTACCCTCTTCGCATGTCGGTGCCTGGATCTCTCGGGCTGCTGCGAAATTACGTAAAGATCCGAAGTTTATGACTGATATTCAAAAAGGAGGTTACAACCCATGACAAAAAAAACACTTTATACAGCCATCGGCCGCCTGATGCAAAAGAAAAACAGCTGCGGTCGCTCCTATCCGGTTGTCGTTCTTAATGGAAAAGAATATATGGTGGATATACAGGAAATGATTATTTGGACCAGTTTAAATTGGCGAATTGTAACGGCAGAAGAAATCAATACACTCTATACAAAAGCACTTTCCAACTTCGAAAATCCTCTTCCTCGCCCTTTTAATGCCTGTATTGACCGGCTGCTTATTCGTGGTCTGCTTGTCTCCGGAAGTGGTGACTGTGAATATCATGCACTGTATGATTTGCTGAACTCTTTGTATATCATTCCTGCTAACGGCAGTTTTCCTCTCCGGTTCCTCTCTTTCCTGAAACTCACCCTATTTAGGAGAATACCGGTATCCGTAGCCCGAAAGCTATTACGTAAAGACCAGCGAACACAGCATGAACAACAGGTGATGAACCTTGCCAATCAGGCTTTGCTATCCTCTGCTGAAATAATTAAATGTGTGGAGAAAAACATTCAACATCTGCCCAATGATGAAAGTATTTTAGATAACCTTTATGATGACTGGCATACTACCAGTGAGAATATTGGCAGCCTTGTCAAAATCAGCAAATGCAGCAAACCAGTAATTATGGCTATTGCGAATTTGTATCTGCGTCAGCAAATCATTTTTGAAAGGATTTAAATACTATGGAAAATTGGTTTCTTTACCCTTCCGTCTTACAACACAAGTTTCTTCATACGTTATTTGCCGGGATTGGTGTTGTTACAATCAGTTCCATTATACATGCAATAATTGATGATAAAACATTGCTTTATCTGGGAGTCATTGTCTTTATTGGTTGTCTGCTCCGCTGCCACACCTTATGGACAATCTTATCTAAAAACAAATACGAAATAATTGTAGGCACCTGTATCGGGATTACCACTCCACCACTTCACCGTTATCGAAAAATTAAGTTGATGGACGAAAGCGGAATAGAGAGTACATTACTGCTGCAGAAACAGTCCCGGGTTACTATAGGAAAACAATACCGTTTTTATTTCAAAAAAACTGTTCCGGTATTGGGTAATAATATTTTAGACTCTTCTTTATCTACTGATTCCTTCCTTGGTTATGAAGAACATAAACCCTACAACTGAAAAAACTTTGCAGATTTGCAGAAAATTGCAGGCAGTTCCCTTATTTATATTGTAAACACCTTGAAAGGAGAGATTTTTTGTATAAACCATACACCGTAGAGCAATATAAGGTATATCAATTTATTAAGAATCATTTTGTTACAGAACATTTCCTGATTTCTCCCTTGTCGCGTTCTGCACTGATGTTGGAAGACCAGGCAGGGGATAAAATTGCTTTTCTCTATCAGGACAATACGGTTCGGGAGATTTCCATACCGCCAACACCTGATCCGGAAAAGGTCAGGCTTTTTATCGATGAATTTGCTTCCAATCCTTTAAGAGCAACACTAAACACCTTTGATTCCATTACCCGCTGGTGGTTGGCCCATCCCAACCCACTAAATTATCAACAAGCTTTAAGTCTTCCTGATGACTTGTATCATCACTTTTTGACCTATCCCCTTATTACCGTTGAAGAGGTTCGCAGCATCATTGTCAGCGGCTTAGTTTCAGAGAAAAATTATAACGATATCCGCCTTTGGTATCGCAATGGCAATTATACTTCTTGTTGGCTTGGGCCTCTTGGAGTAGATGGTACGGGACATCTGTATGGATTAATTTTTCAATACAATAAACCAGAGGCAGAAAAACGGGTGTTTTACTTGGTTGATGAATATTACTGCTATATGAATCACAATCCATCTCACATTACGGTGGAATAAACAACCTCAATCATACGAGATGCCGTCTCAAATCCTCATGCGACTTTACAATCGTGCTTTACATATGTTATAATTAAAGCACGATTGTAACAAGCGATAATGGAGGTAATGCAGATGGATAAGACAATGGAAGCTATAAAAATGATTGCAGACTCAAACAACGGCATGATAACAACTAAGCAAGTTGAAGCAACAGGGATAAGCCGGACGAGATTAAAAAAATATGTGGATAACAGTCAATTACTTCGGATTCGTAAAGGTCTGTATATATTGCCGGACAACCCCGCCGACGAATATATGTTGCTGCAGGCCAGAAGCCAAAAAGGAATTTTTTCTTACGGTACCGCATTATACTTTTGGGGATTATCTGACCGCGTGCCGCACATCATTGACCTTACGGTGCCGCAGGGTACAAATGTTTCCAGAATAAAAAAAGCTAACCCACAGGTTCGCTTTCACTTTATACAGCCATATTTGCATGGTATCGGCAAAACTGAAACAACATCACCACAAGGCGGTATTATTTGTCTCTATGATAAGGAACGATGTATTTGTGATTTAATAAAAAACAAAGGAAGTATAGAAATGCAGCTCTATTCCCAAGCCCTCAAAGACTATTTTCATTTACATGCCAATAACCGGCAACTTTTGAAATACGGGAAACAGTTTGGAATAGAGCATGAAATCAGAACCTATATAGAGGTACTTTAATGAAAACACCAGAACAACTCAAAGGAACGATTCGCAACATAGCCGTAAGTAAACACCTGCACCCGCAAGAAATGCTACAAATGTTTTTTTTTGAACGAATACTTGAACGCCTTGCACTTTCACGCTTTCAAAACAATTTTATTTTAAAAGGCGGATTACTGATATCCTCTATGATCGGAATCAGTGAACGTACCACTATGGATATGGACACAACGGTTCAAGGAATCCGCATGGAAGAAAAGGAAATAACCAATGTCATTAAAGAAATTTTAGTTCAGGATGCAAATGATAACATTCAATTCATATTTAAAAGAATGGAATACATTCGCGAGGATGACACTTATAACAACTTTCGAGTACATATTGATGGTCGATACGGAAGAATCAACACACCTATGAAAATTGATATCACTACCGGCGATGTAATCACTCCTGCGGCGATTCGATATCACTACCCCTGCATGTTTGAAGACAAAACAATCCCCATTATGGGATATCCATTGGAAACCATCCTGGCCGAAAAGTTTGAAACAATAATCCGTAAGAATATTGCCACTACCAGAGCAAGGGATTTCTATGATTTATATACCTTGTATCTGGAACGAAAGGGCGAAATTAACCTGGATCTTTTATGTGTGGCTATTGACCATACAGTCCAAAAACGGGATTCTGTTGCAGAACTGGAAAATAGGATGGAGATTCTTCAGGAAATCCGGGAAGAACCTGCCATCAGGCACCTCTGGAAAATTTATGCTGCGGAGAATTCCTATGCTGGCAGCATAGACTTTGATCTGATAATGGATGTGGCCGATGAGATTGGAACGCTATTGCAAAATTAAGTTGGCAGATATTATTTACAATTACTTGATTCTGCTACATATAGTTATTTTTTTATTGACATATACTATATATAGTGTTATACTTGCATTGTAATTGATTTTTGTGCGTTTTCCTTTATGGATATACAAATGATTCTGTTTGTATGGCGTCAATTGTTCGCATTGCACACGCTGTTAATTTTGCATCCAAGTGTCAGTGATATTATTATGCCTTTTAGGCTGATTATATCTGCTGGCACTTTTTTATATAGATACTAAAGCCTTCAGGCAGAAAGGAGCATTATGGCACAGATTTTTGTATTTGGCCGGGTAACTGCTGATTTGACTTTAAAAGAAAGTGTAAAGCACACCCCCTATATCTGTTTCAGCTTGGCCGAAAACATCGGTTATGGCGACAAGCGCCGAACACAGTATTATCAGGTCTGGGCATGGGGAACCGATACCTCACGGCTAATTCGGATGGGCGTAAAAGAAGGAAGCCTGATTTGGCTGACCGGCTCACAGGAATTAGTTAACAGTACCGAAAAAAACGGCGAAACTAAAACCATGAATTTGAAGATCGCACTTGATAACTGGGGGTTTGTTCCCACCAGGCAATCAAACCCACCTAACCCGGATTTTCCAAAAGAGTCAGAAACGATTGTCGAAACCGATAAACTGGACGGTGATCGTGAGTTCCTGCCGGAGTAGACCCGCTTCGGTTCTATCAGAGGAACCGTATCAATTTTTTCAATGAGACTGAAAAGTTGATACGGTTCCTTTTTTTATTTATAAAATGATTACTAAGAAAGAAGGAAGATATGAAAATGAGAAGTTTTAAGTCATTCGGAAGTGGAACCAGTCTTTTGATTGGTTCCGTAGTATTCATTTGTGCTTTGGTACGTGGCTCTTTGCAGGTTCCATTGCTGATAAGTGTATTTACCTTATGGGGACTGTGGATTTCGATATGTCTCCTGCTTCCCTTTATGCGACAGGCTGCACGTCAGAAAAAACGCCGGCAGCAGTTCAAAAAGTTCCGTATTCAAAATGTTGCTAATCATAATGAACCAGTCGAACAATTACTGCTTTACCATGTCAATCACCGTATATCCGCTTATCTGCAGTCGGTTTATCCTGACGTCACATGGGAATGGGCCGAAAAAAATCCCGAAAAAATCATTATCCAAGGAGGCGTTGGACGTATTCGTATATATAACATTGCGGATTTCGATCATGCCGACGTAACCGTAAATAAGGATGGAAATATCACCTGTAATATGGTAAAAATCGTTCCATTATCCAAAATGAATCCTTCCGGCAGTGAAGAGAAACTACCACCTAACCAGCAACCGGTAGACCCACAGATCTGGTACGAAATTCAAGGGCGTAAAATCCTTGAAACATTGATTGCCGATTTGAATTCCCGTGGTCATAGCAGCCTTATGTTTCACGAAAATGGCGACGTTTGTATTCAACAGGGACAGGATGATGTTCCTCAGGAGCATCTCTCCAACTTTCCGCAAAAAGTTTACTGGCCCCGGCTGGTACAGGTTTTTGAACGCAATGGTCTGGCGGCTGAAATGACCGCCAAAGGGATCCAGGTCTCCTGGTAGATTCGCAAGGAAAGGAGTGAATTATAAAAATGAAGGAAGGTCTTACCCTGGAACAAATGGCCGCTGAAATTACACGTCAAAACCAACTGAAGGAAGATTATCTGGTAGATACCAGAAGCATCAAGTTAGAGCCTTGCGATTCCCAGCTCTTCCTGCATCTGGAGGATAACGGCATCGGAACCATCGAACCCCTGGAAGTTAATCAGATTGCCCACCGACAGATTGGAACACATTTAAAGATCCCTGCACCCTATTACGACCGACTACTTACCTCTTATCCTGAGCTGCTTGCTGAAAATGTAAATGCCTGGTTTAACAGGGAACCGTCAAAGCGGATGCTTCGCACGATGGGCGGTGTTGCAAGGGCATTCCTAAGTAACCGGTATCGGCGGATCGACAATTTTGAAATTGCCAGAGTCGTATTACCCATTATCCGAGAAATACAGGGCGCAAGATTTGAAAGCTGTCAGATTACTGACAGTAATATGTACCTCAAGGTAGTGAATACCCGGCTGGAAGCGGAAGTCGTGCCCGGTGATATTGTACAGGCCGGCGTAATCATCAGCAATTCCGAGGTTGGACATGGCTCCGTCTGCATACAGCCACTGGTATACCGGCTTGTTTGCAGTAATGGCATGGTAATTAACGATGCGCAGACCCGTAGAAACCATGTCGGGCGAGTTAACAATTCTAATGAAAATATTCTTTTATACTCTGAAAAAACGTTGGCAGCTGAAGATCATGCCTTTATTCTGAAAATCCAGGACACGGTAAAGGCTGCCGTGGAGGAAACACGTTTTTCACGGGTAGTCGGCCTTATGCAGACAGCCCGGCAGGCAAAAATGAATACGGAAGACGTACCCGGCATTATAAGATTAACCAGCAAGGAATTCCACATCACCGAAGATGAAGGCAGTGGTATTCTACAGCACTTAATCGAAGAGAATGACTTGACGCTGTATGGACTTTCCAATGCGGTTACCCGTCACAGTCAGGATGTTAAAAGTTACGACCGTGCCACGGAATTAGAGAGCATCGGCTATAATATCCTAAGCATGCCCGCCAGGCAATGGAACCGGTTAAACCAAACGGCAGCCTGATATCACTGCACTACCCAATATTTCAAGGAGGAAGTTATATGAATAACCAAAACAATATTTCGACGATAGAACATCAGAAATTTTTATTACCAGCTATGGTAGATAGTGAAAGTGATTTTACACCAGAGGAGATTGCGGAAGACATGGACGGTCTGCAAATGAAATTCCAGCGTGTGAAAATTCCCAGTGGCGGCATGTTACAATTTGAGCTGCCATCTGATGATCCGGAAAATCCGGATTACGCAAAGAACCTGGAGGGTGTAATATTATACAATCATGCCAGCTGTGCCTACTGGCCCGCCGGAAAAGAATACGATGAAAATACGAACCCTCTCTGCTCCAGCGTGGATGGAAAACAAGGCATTGGCGATCCGGGAGGTGTTTGTGCCACCTGTGCATTAAACCGCTTCGGTACCGCTCACGAAGGTAATGGGAAGGCCTGCAAAAACATGCGTGTGCTCTATCTGCTCCGCAGCAGTGAATACATGCCTCTGCAAATCAATTTGCCGCCCACCAGCATATCGCCATTTCGGGATTTTCTGAACCAGTCTTTTGTACTCCGCCGCCGTGCAACCTACGGAAGTGTTGTTCAACTTGCTCTGAAACGTGCGAATAATGGCGGTAATGATTACAGCATTGCCACCTTCCGTCGTTTGTATGATTTCACCGGCGAGGACTTAGCCCAGGTCCGTTCCTATGCGGACGGTTTCAAGGCCCAGCTTAAGGCAATGCTCCAACAACAGGTAACAACAAGAAACGAGCAGATCGATGAGGGCTGTGATTACGATACCAATACCTTACCGACTGATGCCAATAACCGCTTTGTTATCGCAGCAACGATTGATGGCGAACGGGAAGCATTACCGGCCTAAAGGCATCGTTTTCGTTACAACCTTATTGTAAGCCAAAGTCAGAAGGATATCTTCGGTTTTTCTACCGAAGGTATCTTTTTCTATTACAAATATAAAATGGAGGATTTTTTACATGATGAACTATGAGATGTTTAAGGAAATTGTAGCCGAACGATTTAAGGATTATCTGCCGGAAGGGTATCCGGATTGTGAATTACAGATAAGAACAGTGGAAAAAGTGAATCAGACTTTAGACAGCGTGGCTTTTATGCCAACAAACGAACAGGATTGGAAGATGTCACCAGCCGTCCATATCAACCACCTGTATGAACATTACCAACAGTGCGGTTCTTTAGATGAAGTCCTGAATCATGCGGCAAAATCTATGATAAGTGCCATGCAAGAGATGCCGGATGTTTCTTCATTAAGAGAATTAGACAACGTAAAAGATAATGTGGTCTTAGCACTGGTGAATACAGTACAAAACAAGGAATTGTTAAAAAATATTCCCAATAGACCGTTCCACGATTTGTCCATTATTTACCGCTGTATTGTCAGTAAGGATGGCGACGAAATACGGAGCTCAATTATAAACCATAATCTAGCTGAGAAAATGGGAATGACAGAAGCAGACTTATATCATGTTGCCATAGAAAACACAAAGCGAATCTTTCTGCCCACTGTTCGTAATATGAACGAGGTTATGGTGGATATAATGGTAGAAAATGGAATTCCAAAAGAAATTGTAGAAACGATGATGGAAGAAATACCTACAGATAGCTCCATGTATGTAATCTCCAATGCTCTTGGCATTAATGGTGCCGTATCCATGTTATATGAAGAAAACCTTCACGAACTGGCTGAAAGCCTTGGGGGGAATTTATACATCATGCCTTCTTCTCGCCACGAGGTTATTGCCATCCGTGTAAGTTCGGCTGATCCAAATAGCCTTGCAGAGATGGTAAATGCAATTAATATGACTCAGGTTGCATTAGAGGATAGATTGTCCAATCAGGTATATCACTATGACAAAGATTTAAGAAAATTGACATTGGCAACCAACACTGCAAATAAGAGACTGGACGGTACTATCTGCGAGCATGAGCTAATTTGTGAATCAGGGTTGTTGGACAAGCAAATGGAGTAGGGATTTTCCCTAATAAAATACACAGATAGGAGAAATTTATGATGTTTGAAGTACCTTTAACAATTAAAGAACAAAATTTTGCGGCTAATAACCATAACCTGGTATATAAATTTTTAAATGATAAGCATTTACCTGAAAATGAGTTTTATGATGTTATTATTTTTGGATACTTACAAGCTGTACGTGATTATCTTACAAATGAAAAGCTAAAAAACTATTCCTTCGCAACAATCAGTTGGAAATCAATGAAACGCAGCCTGCAAGATTATTATAGGAGCCAGAACCGCCAAAAGCGTACTGCTAAGGTTATCAGCATCCATATGGAAGTGCTTCCTGACGGTTCGACACTGGAGCAATGTATTGCGGCGAATAACCCACTGATGCAACAGTTGGAAATGCAGTTTCTTTTGCATGACCTTGCCAACCGGCTTTCGCAGCAACAAATGAATCTGATTCATCTGAAATCAAGCGGCTATAACATCCGGTACATAGCCAGAAATCAAAATATCCCCATGAAACAGGTCAAAGAATTATTAGAAGAAATACGAAAAGTATTATTGGAGGTTCAAGCAAATGAATAAAAGCAAAAAAACAATTCGTTTGGATGGAATTCTTCTCTGCCCGCTTATCATTGGCCAGCGTGCCATGATTCAATCTGGCAATCAGGTGTTTCGCTCCTCTCGTATTGTATCAATTCATGAGCAGACAGAGACTTTCATTCACTTTGAAACACTGAATGCTCATTATCATTTAGCCACGTCCCCTTTGCCCTTCGCCGCCATAAAACCATCTTCTATGAGTTTTGCAGCGTAAGTGCAGAGAGAGTTGTCAGTTGGAAGTTTCCGTATTCAGATGAGCTACTTATGTTTAAGGTCGTAACCAGCATTTTCGTTACGACCTTTTTATAAAGGTACAAATGAACCTTTTTTCCGCAGTACGAACATAATCAAAAAGAGCTGCTAAAAGTGCCAACACATTCTTAGGAGGTATTAAATAATAATGAGTATTCTTACAAAATTTGAAACAGTGAAAGTGAATGCAGATAACCGGATTTCAGACATGGATAAACAGTTTTGTGAAAAACATCAATCTGCCTACGACAGTGCCAGGTGCTCTTTTCAGGAGCTTAAATACTTTTGGAATGATATCTCTGAAACTCAGATAAACATACTGGCAGACGCTTCTGATAAATACAGCTATACCACTTATCTGCGTATGGAACATGGTGATATTTCAGCAACGTCAATACAGAACCATATCGTATCCTTACATTCCCGGTTTATTCACAATATTGTCGGTTATTTTAACAAACACTATCATGTCTCTGCTGATACATCCCGAATTGAAGAAAACTTGCTCCCACAGAATCAGCAAAGGGCACAACGCTGTTATGACAGGGAGATACAAAAGCAGTATGATGAAGCTGTGCAAATTCTCGCACTTCGTTATGAAACTGTTATCGATCAGATTTTTGTCCAGCTTGGCGGTCGTGGATTTGCTGAACAGGCAATTTTTGAATTGAAGGAGAAATGTCATAACGCTGCCTGGAATACATATCGAAAAGCAGCTAACTATGAACTCAAAAATGACGCCATTCGCTTCAACAGCTACAGTTGTTCCTATAAAGAATGGATTTCTTGTGGACACTGGGAACTGAGTAATAGTTTGAAAGAAATATTATATGGTGCTGCACATTTTGAGACCAATAGCTTCTCCGTCTATCCTGACGGGTTCGCCGATTTATTAGGGTACAACCGCTCTGATTCCGATTTAATTACATTTCCCTCCTGTGACAAGCTGTGTCAACTAAAGATGTTCAAAAATGGGCGGGTTGATATCAAATTTACAAGTCCATTTTATGCCCGGCAATTTATATCTGACTATCTTGGACTAACTGCAGAGGAGGTGCCCTCTTGAAGTACACCCCACGGACAGAAGCAATTCCACATTCAAAAAGAACAGAATTAAATGAAAAAGCACTTTACTTAATTGGCACTGATTGTCTACCCCCTGACATCACCCCTGAAGATATCTTCAATGCTTATACTGGGTATGGCGGCTTACATAATCTGAGCAGGAGTGACTATGATTCTTACTATGAGTACAGCTCAGGAAAGAAGGAATTTGAAAATGGTCAATTTTTTACCCCTCCGCTTCTATGTGAATTACTGGTAGCATGTCTGAAATTATCAGACTCAGATATCGTTGCTGATCTGACTTGCGGTATGGGTAACTTTTTCAATTACATGCCTGTTGAATCAAATATTTACGGATGTGAAAATGATATCAAGGCATTTAAAGTCGCCCATTATCTTTATCCTGACGCAAATCTGGAACTAAAAGACATTCGCACTTATCAGCCTGATGTTCGTTTTGATTATATTGTAGGAAATCCACCATTTAACCTCAAATGGTGGACTGCTGAAGGAGAAGAAACGCTCTCACAGCTATATTATTGTCTAAAGGCTTCTCAATTACTCAAGCCACTTGGTATTCTGGCTCTGATTGTACCGCAGTCATTTCTCGCTGATGACTTTACAGATGCTGGAATGATTAAAAAAATGGAGGTGCACTTTAGCTTTCTTGGTCAAATAGGTCTACCGACAGAAGCGTTCTCCATAATGGGCGTGGAACAATTTCCAACAAAACTCCAATTTTGGCAGAAAAAAAGCGAAATGGCCCGTTGGTCCGGACAGCCTTACAAAAATGAACTGATTTTAACACTTCCAAGATGTTTTGATGCTCAACATATATCAGATTTTCTATATAAAAAGATGTTAATGTTGGCAAAATCTGATTTAGAGCAAAATCAATCCCGTGTTATGTTAGAACTTGCACGGCAGCACAATATCACAAAAGAGTTTCATTATCAAACGCAAAAATTGTTGTATCAGATTAAGGTACACCCTTCCGTCAAATCTAAATATTCAAAATGTTGCGAATATCTGTATCGCTTCTATACAGAAACTCAACCAACGGATATGCCGTATAAGGAGTGGTGTAAAGCCCGGTTGACTGAAAAAAAAGTACTTACCTATCTTCAAAAAACACTTAAACAACAAAATACTAAGCCCCAAAAAGATGTGATTAAACTCGTAAAGCAGAATTACCATCTTGTATACAAGGGATACAGTACAAGGGCCCGGCGTCGGTTAACGGAATCTATGCGGCAACCAGTTCCTATTTATCATATTTTACTTGATAATACATTAGACAATTATCCGGAATATAAGCGGTTATTGCAAAAAAAGAAGAACGAATATGAAAATATAAATCAGCCATTTTCAAAAATGCAGGCTGCTGCAGCAATTACTGGCTGGTTGTCCACTTTCGTTTTATGGGATACTGAAAATGAAGAATACATTTACCTAAATGATCTTCAAAAGCATGACATTAATCTTGTACTGCAAAAAAACTATGCTCTGCTTCAGTGGGAACAGGGGAGCGGTAAGACGCTTGCCGGTATTGCCGCCGGTTTGTATCGTATGCAATGCCAACATCTTCACAGTACCTGGGTTATTTCTTCAGCAATATCAATCAGAAACAATTGGGATACGGTGTTAAAAAACTACCGCCTGCCTTATGTCTTCGTCGAATCGCTAAAAGATCTGGAAAGAATTAAACCTGGCGACTTTGTTTTGATAACGCTTAACAAAGTTAGTCAGTATAAAAAGCACATTAACCACTGGGTAAAAATACATCGAAAAAAAATACTGTTCATATTAGATGAAAGTGATGAGATATCCAATCCCAGCAGCAACAGAACAAAGGCTGTTCTGGCGTGTTTTCGACGTTGCCGGGCAAAACTCCTCATGACTGGCACAAGTACCCGGAACAACATATCTGAATTTGCTCCCCAATTGGAGCTTCTTTACAATAACTCCATTAACATGATTTCCTGGTGCAGCACCATCTATCACTATGACCGCAAAAAACGAGGAGAAGGACTGCTGGAATACAGCAACCCCTATTATAGCGAGCCGATACCCGCTTATAAAAAAGGCTATGCTCTTTTCTCCGCATCCCATCTGCCGGAGAAGATTACCGTATTTGGATGCGAGCAACGAACCCAGGACCTTTATAATTCGGATATTCTAAGTGATATACTTGAGAAAACAGTTATCACAAGGACATTTGAAGAGGTCTCCGGTAAAAACATCAAGCGAATTCATCAAATTCCGATCCGCTTTTGTCCGGAAGAAAAATCCGTGTACCAGAAAGCAATCACTGAATTTCTATCAATGCGCGATAATTATTTTACCTCTACGGGAAATTCCAGAAAGGACTCTATGATGCGGCTCATTCAGCAGATTACCCTGCTGCTACGCATCAGTGCTGCTCCTGATACTGTTGAGGAATATACCGGAGACATTCCCATCAAGATTTTATCCGTGATTGAACTGGCTGCACAATGGGAAAACGAGATGGTTGCCATTGGTGTGAGGCATAAGATTGTCCTTGACTCTTACGCCAAAGCAATAAAAGAATTCTTCCCACACCGGCCGTTATTCATTGTTACTGGTTCTACCACTACATTTGCCAAACGGCGGGCCTTACGAAGAGTCTTACGGGAGAGTAAGAACGGAATACTTCTATGCACCCAGCAAAGTCTTCCTTCCAGTGTTAACTTTGAATTTGTAAACAAAATAATTATTCCTGAGCTACATTATAATAATGCTGCTATGAGTCAATTTTATTCCCGGTTTATCCGTTATACTTCTACCGAGTATAAGGATATTTACTTTGTCACTTATGCCGGCAGTATAGAAAGTAACCTTATGCAAATGATTCTTTCAAAGGAAAAAATCAACCTGTTTATGAAAGGACAAGATGTGGATTTAGATTCCATTTACCAGAAATTCGATGTGAATTACGATCTTTTATCTATGTTGATGTATCAGGAAAAGGACGAAAAAGGTGTGTTTCATATTCGTTGGGGGGAACAGAACATTGCTTAACCTCATAGCGAAAACTGCTGCCTGTTTACATTTCACAAAGAATGCCGTCATATCCGTGTCTGTGAACGATACCGCCATTTTCAACGTGGCTGAAACGAAAGGAGAAATATTGGATGAGTGATGAAGAATTACGTGCCGATCTGGTAAAACATCTTGATACGCTGAGACGCAATTTGGAGATTGTCCCATTATCTGTACTAAAAACAAACTACAAAAAACCATACGGGATTCTGTGTCAGGATATTTGTATGGCAGCAACCGCCTATACCAGGCAGATTGCCCTGCAGGGATTCCGAATCAGGAAAGAAGTTTTTCCCCTTGCCCAGCCAATCATTCAATCGGCAATACAGCAGTCCGGCTTGTTGAAAAAAATTTCAATCGCTGCCTTCCGCAATCAGAATATTCAGGAAATCGAAGAACTGGCGGTTTCTCTGAGAAACCATATTCAAGCATCTTTGGAACCATTCTATACGCAATATTTATATCTTCATGTTACAGAAGAATGCTTTAGTGATCCACCCCAAATGCCGGAAATTTATAATTATGCTACTGGCTGTATCTGGAAAGACGGTATCTGGACACCTTTTGAGTACGTCGCATGAGGTATGAACAGAAACACCTTCAATATTAAAAGACAAGGAGATCAGTATGAAAATATTTAAGTTGAAAAAATACGGAACAACCTATTCTATCCAATTGACTGTTGCTTCCTATTTTTACGGAAACAATCTTGCCATTGAAATGATTGATCTAACAGATGACGATCCTGAACCGTGGAACACATTGACCGTTAATCTTGACGGCAGCCGTGATATTAACTGTGCTTTTATCGATACCAATAACAATGGCAACGAAATTCTTGCCTGGATTATCCAGCATGGACTGGCAACTCCCACTGGACATACCGCACGCAGCGGGTATATTGAATATCCGGAATATCGCTTTAATCCATCACTTTTGAAAGAATGCGATCCGGATGGATATGCTGACTATTTGCGAACACAGGAAGAATAATAAAACCAGATTATTCCATACAACCGAATAATGAGTGCAGGTTCGCATAGTGATTATGCGGATGAGCAACATGCAGGTGTAATGGTGAATGAAATCAATATGAGCCAGGTACCTTTAGATGAGAGGTTATCAAATCCGGTTTATCACTATGACAAGAATTTAAGAAAGTTGACACTGGCAACGAATACTCCACACAAAAGACTGGATGGGGCTAAGACTTCATCATTCGGTTCAGAAACTATGATCTCTACACACATTTCTACTTAAAATAAGGTCTTTTATCCACAATGACTTAATCTGATATACACTCTATCCCCATTTTATGGGGGTAGAGATATCAATTATTGTTGATTCCTGATTGAGAGGTATCTGAATGACAAAAGTACGATGGTTAGATAAAGAATGTAATATTTGCGGCCGGCAATTAAATAGCTGGGATGCAAGATTGTCCAAAACACTGGCATATAAAATTCCGGTTTGTGAAGCATGCATTGCTGCCGAGTATGATATTGATGCGGATGCATTGCGACGCCGGATGGAGAATTATTTTGACATAAGACCGTGCCGGGGAATATAAAAACAGGGAGGCTGATCATGGGTGGCGAAAATTATAACCTTCTGACCCGAGAACTGCTGGCTGCCGGATATACGGTTGACCATCATCCGGATTATGTAAAAGTATGCTCTGGCCAATGGGGAAAACACCCTTTAGAAAACTTAGCCGGCGGGTTTGAATATCTGCGTTGGTACGTGGAGCAGTTTGTGTATCAAACCGGCTGTGGCAAACATGTCATGGGCAATGAAGTTCTTTCTGATATTCACTATATGAATGTATTTTGGGCACACGAAAATGATAATCCAGTCATTCGCTGTCCTTTTGATAACCCAGACTGTGAGAAGAACGATAAACGCTTGCATGGTATACATGGCGGTAGTCTTTGTATTCAGTGCTGGTGTGTGTGCCACCGTACATGCGAAAAATACAACTATGAAAACAGCATTGAAAAAGCAAATGAACTAAGACAGCAAGAACAAGAACGGAAATACAAAGAGTATTCAGACGCTCTCAATGGAAGAATCTGCTATCACCATATGTATTATAACGAAAGAACCCGCTCCTGGAATTTAAGGTACGAACCGTATGATTGTGTTCGTAAATGCCATAGCTTATTCTGTCCGATACTTAATAAAGAGTTGGATAAAAAGAAAGGCAACATATACTATGACCTGAAAAAGAGGCGGATAAGAAGTGACGGAACTTTATTTGATGGAGAAGAAGTTGTGACCATTGAAAAAGGAATTCGCTTCTTTGACAAACCAGTAAGTATGGATATCTGCCAGTCTTTCATAAAGCTTCAAAGTAATGAAATCTATCAAAGATATTGGTGGAATACAGGTTCGACTTTACAGCTATTCGATAAATCCTTTAAAGCTGAAATACTTAATATCAGAGCGGAATCCCGGCCCGGCAGGGATCTGATGCAGGATTTAGCTGATATTAATTCAGGGATTGAAATATTTCACTCGTCTGATTTATTGAAACAGAAAAAAGAAACCAGGAAGCAAAATCGTTTAAAACGCAGGCAAAAAGTAATTGACCGGCTGGAAAAGAAAATTCTTCAGACTGGCTATTCCGGTCTGGAACCATTTAGCTTGGATAAATGTCATGCTGATAAATGGTTGAGTGTAGAAAGAATTGCAGAGTTGGAGCTGCAAAGAGCGCAACTGGAAAAAGAACGCCAAAACCAGCCACAACAATTGAGCCTTTTTGATTTTGGAAACCTAAATTAGTTTGGAGGATTGTTTATGGAAATATTGGAGATATACAAAATGCTTACCCTTTCAACTGCACATATTAATAGCACAACAGCAGAACTTCTGGATCAATTGCAACCGCCCGTAGTCTATAACAAATCAGAATATGGTTGGTTCATTTATCTGAATTATTTAAGAGATACCAATATCCCTAATGATTTGACCCAGGTAATTCAATTTGCCAAAGACAGGGGGATTACTCTTCTTTGCTTAGACTGTGATGCTGAAACTGTGGATGAGCTGCCCATATATGAATATGGATGGTAAAAGTCGAAAAGGGGAAATCCGCTCTGCTGCTGCAACTGTTCTCTCGCCTGCGGTAAAAGCTCTTTTTCTGAAAATCCCCAAAACGGAGATAGCGTAAAAGCCATCGCCGTTTTAAGTATCTTTTTATATATAATGTTGTCTTCTTACATTTTTCCCATCCATGTAAGGATTTGAACCACTATAATCACAATTCCAACTGCCAAAACAATTCCTCCAATAACCTTTGCTGCCCATTTCTTTCCCTCATGTTCCATTGTGAATCATTCATCTTTCATTTGTATATTTCGCATAGCAAAACCACCCTGCACGGAGCGTCCAGCCACTTGTCACGGCACATAAACCAGTCCACATAAGGTGGGGTATTTTCGGCACATTTTATATGTTTAAAGGGTTTGCTCTTAACCCTGTTAATCGCCGCAGGATTATAAGTAAATTCTATAGTGTAGTCAAGGCCGCCGAAGGCGTGTATACACCAGCCACTTAGAACCAAGTGCACGGTCATTCAGCGGAGAGATGACTCTGTTTCGCCGTGCAGTTGGTTCACTTTGAGGTTCTTCAGCAAATGCCCGTTTTCTTAAATTTCGGATTGCCAGAAGATGCATGAATGCGTGGTTTTACAAATCAAAAACTCCAAATCACGGAATTTTGCGGAAGAACCCACTTTGACCGTTATTTACACATTTTGAGGGATGGGTTAAAATTGACGAATTTGTTGGGGAAAATGCAATGAAATTGAATACGCCACAGAATTGCCTGTAATGGAAATTCTGTGGCGTATTACTAGCTACGATCAACAATCCGGTGATTACAATTACCAAATACTGAATAGGCGAGGCATTTGTAGGTATTTATTGCATTGCTAATTCCAGTAGTTCATCAATTTTATCTTTATTAACCCAACAAACAATATCAGTTTTATAGACATATTCATCAATTTCTGATGTAGGAACATATGCTGCTATGTTGATATACTCACCTGTTTCTAAACATACTATATGGTACCCTCCTGGATAGTATTCATTATTATATCCAGATGGTACACAAGCAGCAGCAAAATATTTACCATCTGGAGAAAAATCCCCTTGAATATCAGTAAATAAATACATCCAGTTACCGCTTTTCAAATCGATCTCATAATAATCCAGCACAGTATTCCTAGAGTAATAATCATCGTACTCAAGCCTACCTTTATTTACATCAGACGCAGTAATGCCAACAATGACCATATCATTTAGCAACATAACTTTCTCAAGATTTTCTTCTATTTCTATTCCTTGTTCAAATGCTTTGGATTGATAAATCAATTCTTTGCTATCAACTGAATAAATTCCAATACATTCCTTACCATTCCTATCACTATCTTCTTTATAATACATAGTATCGGTGGGATTCGTTACTCTAGAAACTTCATAAAGTTCTGATTCAG
>Ga0153940_1000232_pt1 | contig 32797 bp, 22 predicted proteins | sample TSNJ024MetaG_FD_104736 | JGI IMG/M metagenome (GOLD analysis project Ga0153940, IMG submission 104736) | Attine ant fungus gardens microbial communities from New Jersey, USA - TSNJ024 MetaG | ecosystem: Host-associated > Fungi > Mycelium > Unclassified | place: USA: New Jersey, Brendan T. Byrne...
GCGTCATATCCGAATATTCGTAGCTGTATCCTGTTGGCAGACTTTGCTCTTTTACTTCTTCAATAGCTTTGATGACATCACCGGTGCTGTATCCTGCCGAATAATCCGGTATAACGGTTAGTTCCATAGAAGAATACAGGTTAAAACGCGTACGGGTTTCCGGGCCGGTAACGTCGGTTATCGTCAGAAAGCTTGTTACCGGAGCCATCTCTCCGCTTGCTGTTTTCACAAATATTCCGTCCAGATCATCAATTTTGGATCTATATTCGGGTGCCGCCTGCACGATTACCCTGTACTGCTTCCCATATAGATTAAAATTTGATATATATTGGCTGCCGATATATGCCTGTAAAGTAGCCATCACTTCATTTAGCGTAATACCTGCATCCTTGATTTTAGTCATATTGACGTCTAATTGTTTTTGGGGGAAATTAGGGTTAAAGGTGGTCATTGCCATCATTACCTCTTTCCGACGATTCATTTCTTCAATAAAATCATTCGTAACATTGTAAAATTCATATATATCCCCTCCTGTGCGGTCTTGTAGATTTACCGTTACCCCGTTACTCAAACCAAATCCCTGAATAGTAGGTGTACCGAAAAACATGAAAGTAGCATTCTCGATGAAACTTGTTTTCTGTGTTAGTATTGCAGCAACTTCATTTACTGTTATTTTCCTGTTGTCCCAATGAGTTATACTTAACATAACCGACCCATACGAACTGGCATTGCCACTCATGAAACTTATTCCGGTGAGGCCTCCTAAATGTTCTATTTCAGGAATTTCATCCGCTATCTCCAGAACCGCATTTACAACCGAATCTGTCCTTTCCAAGGAAGATCCGGGGGGTAATGTTATGCTCCCCATAAGTCTTCCACTATCTTCTTGTGGTACAAATCCGGTAGGCATTATTTTCATCAGACTGAACAAAATACAGGTACATACCAAAATGATCGTAACAGTAATCCATCGGTGCCTCTTTTCCCCCAGAAAGACAAGTGTTTTTCTATATTTTGCAGTTGATATATTAAATCCGATATTGAAAAAATAATAGAAACGTCTGATAAAACCTCCTTTTGAGGAAGTTTCATCATGTGGCTTTAGAAATAATGCACACAATGCAGGACTTAACGTCAATGCATTAATGGCAGAAATACTAATCGCGATAGCTAATGTCAGGCCAAACTGTTTATAGAAGATACCACTTGTTCCCCCGATAAAACTAACAGGAATAAATACCGAAGCCATAACCAACGTAATAGAGATAATAGCCGGAGCTATTTCCCCCATTGCCTTAATTGCCGCATCTTTGGGGTCTTTTGTCCTATTTTCGAGTTCTGCATGCACTGCTTCTACAACAACAATGGCATCATCTACAACAATCCCGATCGCTAGCAAAAGTGCGAACAGGGTAAGCAGGTTGATGGAAAATCCCATTAACCATAAAAAGAAAAATGTTCCTATAATAGCTACCGGAACAGCTATAGCCGGAATAATAGTAGAGCGTAAATCCTGAAGAAATATAAAGACAACCAGGAAGACCAGTAAAAAAGCTTCGATTAAAGTAGTAATAACTTTACTAATTGATGCATCTAAGAAATCACTGATATCAACTAAATAAGTTAATTTCAATCCTGGTGGGAACTCTGATATGGCTTTTTCTAATTCTACTTTTACGTTTGTAAGCACTTCCTGGGCATTCGATCCCGGCGTTTGGTTAATACGTATCATTACTGCCGGATTACCATCTGTAGACGTAGACGTGTTGTATTGTAATCCACCCAATTCTACTGTTGCTACATCACTTAGAAGAACTATTCGGCCTTCATTCGAACGAACGATTACATTCTCAAACTCATTCACAGAGGAGAGTCTCCCTGTATATTTGAGTGTGTATTGGAATGCCTGATTACTATTTTCCCCCAACTGTCCGGGGGCTGCCTCTATATTTTGGTCACTTAAAGCGCTTATCAGTTCATCTGTCGATATTTTATAGGAAGCCATTACATCCGGTTTCAGCCAGATGCGCATAGAATATTCCTTAGACCCGTAAGCAGAGACATTCCCTACACCATAAACACGCTTTATCTGAGGTATGATATTAATGCTGGCATAGTTTTCTATAAACGTGGCATCGTATGCGGGATTATCAGACGAAAGTGACATCATCAATATATTACTGGTTTGTTGTTTTCTCACCGTTACCCCAGTTTGGGTTACTTCGGCCGGGAGCTGCGAAGATGCCTGATTTACCAGATTCTGAACGTTTACAGTTGCCATATCAGGATTTATACCTTGTTTGAAATAAACCGTTATATTAGCCGATCCGGTCTCGGCAGAAGATGTCATATAGGTCATTCCCTCCACCCCGTTGATAGCTTCTTCTAATGGAATAATAACACTATTCATGATTACATCAGCATTTGCTCCACTGTAAGACGCCTCAATCCTTACCGTAGGAGGTGCAATGTCAGGATATTGTTCTATAGGCAGAGTATTCAGCCCGATCATACCCAAAACTACTATAATGATGGATATTACAGTGGATAATACAGGACGTTCTATAAATATTTTCAACATATCTTCTCGTTTTTACAGTTGTTAATCCTCAGATATCCTGTCAAACAGAATATATTATACATACCATTTGCCTGTTGTTTGATTAATCAGAAGCTGTTAAACCTTCTTTGATCAATATCTTCATTCCGTTTCGGAGTGTTGCTATTCCATCGTACACGATTGTATCACCATCGGATAATCCATTTGTTACTGCATAATTCTGTCCATCTGGTGTAGACTGAACAGATATAACCTGCTGTTTCACAGAATCATTTTCCAGTTTATAAACCAATACTTTATCCTGTTGGCTGAATGTTGCTTTTTGTGGTATTAAAAAAATATCGTTAAGCGTTTTTGGTATAACTATCTTCCCGCTTGTCCCACTCCTTAATTTACCTGATTTGTTAGGGAATTCTGCGCGAAAATTGGCTGTACCGGTGGTTATATCTACCGTTCCCGTTATAGTTTCTATTTTCCCTTTTTCGCTATACTCGGAATCATCGGATAAAATTAATGTGACAGGAGGTATATTTTTTATTTTTTCAGACTGGGTATTACCCTCCACTCCTTCAAGAAAATCCATCAATCTACGTTCATTTAGTGAAAAATAAGCATATACATTTCCGGTATTAGCTATTGTTGTTAAACTATTATTGCTATTAACTAAGCTTCCTTTGCGATAAGGAATAGCACCAACGACTCCATCTACAGGACTGGTAACAGTTACCCAACTGATTGTAGCTTGCGCATTTTTCAGGGTCGCTTTAGCTTGCGTCAAAGAGGCTAATGCCGTTTCGTAAGCGTTTTCATATGTCTGTAATTGCACCTCACTTACAATTTCTTTTTCTGCCAAAGGCCGATAGCGATTAACATTTACTTCCGCCGTATTTACCTGGGCCTTAGCGCTGTTCACTGAAGCTTTGGCCGAAGTTAATGCCTGTTCTGATGAAGGAGAATTTATTTTGAATAATAGCTGTCCGGCCTTAACCACAGAACCTTCATCTACATATATAGCTTCAATAAATCCATCCACACGCGGTTTTATTTCTATATCTTCCTGTCCTCTGATCGTGGCCGGATATACAGATTGCATATTAGCATGCTGCCTGTTCAAAACCATCACAGGATACTTAAGAGCCCCTCCACTCTGACCTGTTGTATTACTGTTTCCACATGAAGCAAAAATTAGCAGAACAATTGCTCCATTAAAAATTATTTTTGTTTTCATTATTATCTAATTATTAAATTTATTCAGCTCCCGGGATAGTGATAGTAGTTGAATTGTAAGATTCTCTTTATCAATATTACGATATAGGTTGTCACAGCAATTCGCCATTTTAACAGACGCTGTCTTATAGAGGTTTTTCCCATGATCCGTCAGTCCAATATATATCACACGGGTATCTATTCTTCCCCGTACGCGTGTAATTATACATCCTTTTTCCAGATTGCGCAGAATGGAAGAAGTCGTCATCGGGTCAATCCCGGTTTCTTCTGACAAGTTTACCTGTATAATATCCCTTCCGGATGCACTCAAGTCATATAGTGCCGCCAGAATTTCAAATTGGGAACCTGTCAGTCCAAATTCATCTAATATCTGTTTTTTGCTTCTAGACCAAAGTTTCAAGACATGACTGATCAATGTATCGATATTTATATTTTCCATGCTGGTTATAGCCCCATTCCTTTCCATATCATATAAATTGTGGTTGTAAATATTTTTATTTTCAAAAATGGAATTTATAGACTATTCCTACATCTTAAAAAAAAAATCAATGAACAGAAATATTTTCTGTATGAAACACTTATAAAGATTCAATTATATAGTTTTATAGATAGAAACCCGGCCATATTTCCATTTGTAAAAAAATTAAATACTTTAATAGGCATTATCAGGTTATTGATTGAATATATTTGTTTCTTTATTATTATCGCTATTATCTTTATACAGAGTTTTGTAACCTGATATTAATTTATGAGTAGGATATTAGACCATATACGATCTTCAAAAGAACATCAATTAATAATTGTTTGGACAGCCGTATTTGTCATATCATTAATACATATGTTATGGGCAGGGATAGTATTAGCTCTAATAATAACTTTTATAACAATAATAAGCCTGTCCATAATATATTTCATGACACAGAGGATGCTTGTTCCTGTATTATTGATAAAAGGGAAGAAAGGGAGATACATCATTTTTTCATTTATTCTACTTGTATCATTAGCTTACATTTGTAGCTTACTAGAAATATATACGTTTCAATATTTTGAAGTAGAATCCAAAGATAAATCTCATTTTATTTTTGCTTTGGCAAAATTTCTGGCATTATCTATCCTGACATTTGCCATATCAAACATAATTTTCTTCTCTAAAAAAACGGCAGAAGACAAGAAACAAAAAGAAAAGTTTCTTTTAGAAAAAAGGATGTTGGAAATGAGGGTACTAAAGTCTCAAATCAACTCTCATTTTATTTTCAATGCCCTGAATAATATTTATTCCATGGTTTATTTTAAAGATGAATATACATCGGGTTATGTGTTAAAATTAGCACAGATGATGCGTTATGTGATAGATGATTGTGAAACGGAATTTACTCCATTGGCAAAAGAAATCGAATATATAGGAAACTATATTGATTTTCAGAAGCTGAGGTTTGAAAACGATAAGAATATTATCTTTACTTGCAATGTAAAAGATAATGTAAATATTTCAGTCCCCCCTATGCTTTTCCAGCCCTTAGTGGAAAACTGTTTCAAGTATGCCCCTCTCGAAGTCGATCCCAAAAGCTATGTGTACATCGATCTGGAAGTAGATAATAAACAAATCCGGTTTACATCGAAAAACAACCAGCCTGTTCTTAAAAATAATATATCAACAAAAAGAATGGGAATAGGTATTAAAAATGTAAAAAGGCGTTTATTCCTTTATTATGGAGATAGTTATTCTATGGATATTTCGGATTGTGCTGAGTATTTTAGAGTAGAATTATTGATACGTTTATAAAGTATAATGAAATAAAATTGGTTATGGCCGAAACATTGAAAGTCCTTCTTGTAGATGATGAGTATCACGCGCGGAAACTGTTATCGGAATATATATCGAAGTTACCTTTTCTTGAAATAGCAGGGATAAGTTTAAATATATTCGAAGCGATGAATATATTTAAGGAAAAAAAGATAGATATTTTATTATTAGACATTCAGATGCCTGAAATCTCAGGATTGGAGTTTGCCAGAAGTTTAAAAGATCCTCCATCGATTATATTTACGACTGCGTATTCAGAATACGCAGTTGAAAGCTACGAACTGGATGTAGTCGACTATTTATTAAAACCTATTGCTTTTCCCCGTTTTTTACAGGCGATAAATAAAGTCATAGAGAAAAGGAATAGAGTTCATAATACCTATCAGGTAACTCAACCTTCTGCGCGAACTGAAGGAACAGAAGATAATAGTATAGCTGTGAAAAGCGGCCATAAGTATTATAAGATAAATTATACAGACCTGTTATATATAGAAGGTCAAATGGAATATGTTACTTTTCATACCGTCAAAGAGAAAATTATGGTTCTTGCGTCATTGAAGAGTTTAGAGGAAAGATTACCTGCCAATCAATTCATAAGAATACATAAGTCATATATTGTATCCGTCAAACATATGGAGTTAATTGATAAGAATTTTCTTCATATCGCCGGAAAGGGACTACCTATAGGAAGGAGTTTCAAAGAAGAACTTCTGAGAAGATTAGAGAAAATGTAGAGTCTAAAATCCTTCCTGAGCAATTTTATACGAATAACTGTTTCAGTATACTTCATTTTGGAGAATGGTGCACATTCACCTAATCAACCTGTTTAATCACCATTTTGTGCGTATACAATTTATATTTTAAATTATGTATATCGGTAAATTATATATGTTGTTTTATGTAAACTAATATAATAATGTCCAAACTAATATTTAAATGAAAAAGCTATTAACAAGTGTCTATTTCGGTTATTATGTCGTTCTGACAAGTTTTTTGATGTTGGCCGTGCGGGCCGGAGTAGGTATGCAAACATTAGGATTCATTATAGAACCTATGCAAAATGAGATGAAATGGAGCACGACAGGTATTACTTTCAGCCTGACATTCCAATTAATAGTCGCAGCAGTTTTAGCTCCGTATATAGGAAAAAGACTGGATATTTTCGGTGCAAGAAACATCCTGACTACCGGGTTGGTTGCAAACGGCATCATGCTTGTATCGATGGCCTATGTTCAACAATTGTGGCAACTGACTTTAATCATAGGACTTTTGGGAGGTATCTCGCAGGCATGTATAGGTAACTCTCTGGTTATGCCATTCATATCTAAGTGGTTTCATGAAAACCGGGGAACAATGATGGGTGTCGTATCTTCAGGGGCAAATCTGGGAGCAGCCATCCTTGCCCCGGTAGTTGTGTTATTAATGGATAGCACGGGTGACTGGCGCTCGACCTGGTTTCTTATCGGATGGCTACCGATTATTATCTCTCCTTTCGTCTATTTTATTTTAAGGAAAAATTCAAAAACGGAAAAGGAGAGTACAGATAAGCCAACTTCTTCTGCTCCTCGACCACTACAAAAAAAATCTCCGGAAATCTCTTTTACAGTTAAAGAGACTTTGAAAACACCCGTATTCTGGCTGCTTATAATTGCCTGGAACCTTGCCGATTTTGTTATGAAAGGAGCCTTACTTAACCGAATCCCGTTCTCTTTGGAAATGGGATATGAAATTACAGATGCCGCAGGCATTGTGGTCGTATACGGCATCATGGCTATTATAGGAAAGATAGGCGCAGGATGGCTTTCGGATCGCTTTTCACCCAATATGCTGGCTGCTCTTCTAAGCCTGTTTCAAACTTTAGGCTTGATTATCTTTGTTTACGGAGCAAATAAGACAGCTCTATATTTAGCTTATTCTATCATAAGCGGACTAAGCAGCGGCGGTATTATCGCTCTTATGCCGATCATTCTAGCCAAATACTACGGAAGTAAATTTCAGGGAGCCATAAGCGGTATTACCAATCCTTTATTATTGTTTGCCGCTTTGGGAGGGCCATTGTCCGCGTCAGTAATACAGGACATTACGGGAAGTTATAAAAACGGTTTTATCTTGTACATCCTCCTTTCCGTTGCTACCATTATCTTATTTGCCTTTTTGAAAAGTCCCGGATATTCCGGTCATAATTATAAATCTGAAAAAGTATAAAAGAAATGAAAACAATTGCAATTTTATATCCTGGAGAGATGGGATCTGCCATAGCATGCTGCCTGATCGAAAAAGGATACCATGTAGTTACTTATCTGGAAGGACGCAGTGAGCAGACTATACATAATGCAGAGAAATACCATCTCCGAAATATAGAATCTTTGCCCGAATTAATATCCGTGGCAGATATTGTTATTTCAATTGTACCACCGCATGCCGTCATACCCGTGGCAGAACAACATATCCGGGCAGTTATGGAAACGGGAATAAAGACACCGTTTATCGACATGAACGCCAAATCGCTAGAAACAGCCCAAGTCATTGCTGTCAAAATGGATTTGGCGCAAATCCCATTTACAAATGCATGTATCATCGGAGAATCTCAAAGGATACAGGAAACCGGGCATATTTATACAAGCGGCGCAAAGTCGAAACTTCTGTCTGTAATATTGAGGGACTCCATACTGGAAACCTATCTGGGAAATCAAGTCGAGAAGGCGACACAAATGAAAATGTGCTTCACCGGCTTTAATAAAATAATCACCGCATCTATTTTTGAAATGGCATTGGCAGCCAATCATTATGGGCTTTTCGATACTCTTTTTGGCGAAGTAAATACAAAATTACCTGGAATTATGTCTGAATTGGGAAGGCTTATTCCCTCATACTCCAAACATATAAAACGCCGTACTGAAGAAATGGAAGAACTCTCTAAAATGCTCTCTGCATCGGGAACACAGTCTTATATGGCCGAAGCCAGTGCAAAAACATATGCTGAAATAGTTTCGAAAGAATACTTTAAAAAGGAAAAAGCGTCCGCAGCTGACAATGTCTGGGATTTTTTAAAATTATTGCAGTGAGTAGCAGACTCAATTTAACCTCTATTACGCGATTGATTTAATTCATTTCGATCAACTAAAAAGGAAATAGCAGTTAGAGTTTTTTGAAAAAGAACTTTCAATAATATGATATTAACATATAATAATTATTTACAAAACTTAGTGTAATTATGCATCACAAAGCAATACTCCCGGCTGATAGCCGGGGGTATTTATATCTAAGAATACCAAATGAAATGGCATTATCTTGTTATATCTTTAAATTCAATAGCTCTATTCATCACATTATTAACCTTCTCTACTATCCGGGTTGATGATAAATTAAAAGTTTCTGCTTGTTTTATCTTCTGAGAAGAAGCTCCGATCTCGACTCTGTATATTCCTTTATCCGCAATCCATGCCGATCTGTTCTCATTGAATGAAGCCAGATCTTTAGGTGTAATCCTGAAAACCAAAGTCTGAACCTCTCCCGGCTGTAACAATCGGGTTTTAGCAAAAGCTTTCAATTCTTTTAATGGCTTATCAATATCACTTTGAGGTGCCGACAGATAAAGCTGAACAACCTCTTTCCCTGCCACACTGCCATTATTTTTTATATCTATGCTAATATACAGTTCTTTATCAAAATCCCTGTCATTCAATTTTATATTTGAATATTCGAATGTAGTGTATGATAAACCATATCCAAATTCATATGCCGGTTTCACCCCAAATGAATCAAAATAGCGATATCCGACATAGACACCTTCTTTATACATCACATCGGTAGGCTTATCAGCAGGAAATCCCTGGAAATTATCAGCTGACGAGACATCTTCATACCTTACTGGGAAAGTCATTGTCAGTTTACCCGACGGATTTACTTTTCCTGTTAATATATCCGCCACAGCGTTTCCTCCTTCCTGTCCAGGTAACCATGCCTGAAGAATTGCATCCACCTTATTCTTCCAGCTTTCGGTTTCAATCTGGCCTCCAACGTTTATCACAACAATTACTTTCTTTCCTTGAGAATGAAACTGAACCGAAACCTTTTCTATCAGATCTTGCTCTTCTCTAGTCAGATAAAAATCATCCTCCGTTTTACGGTCATCCATTTCGCCTGAGCTTCGGCCTATTGTGATAATTGCCAAATCATTATTCACGGCACTTTCTTTGATCTGCGACTCTTTCAATTGAGGTTGAGGCATCAATGGGATTAAAGCTAATGGATTGGACTTCATATGCTCTTTCACTTTAGCAACTTCTTTCTGTACAAACGGCACATACAAGTTACTTAATCTGGAATCAAGTGTATAACCTGCATTTTTCAATCCATCGCTAAGAGATACCACGTATGCTTTATTTACATCTCCGCTACCGGTACCCCCCGCAATAAAATTATATGACAGACTACCAAATACAGCTAACCTATTGATATTAGAAGCTAAAGGCAATATACCATTATTTTCCAACAGCACCATTCCTTCGGCAGCTGCATGCCGTGCGACCAAAGCATGTACTTTCAAATCAGGCTTATTGGAGTATTGATAACCACGCATTGTATTAGAAGCAAATATCATATTCAATATGCGTTCAACACATATATCCAAATCTTTTTCTGTTATAACTCCTGATTTGAGGTCATTTATGATATCATCCTTTTGAGTAGGAATACCCGGCATCAAAAGGTCATTTCCGGCCTTAAGCTGCTCAGAAGTATTGTGTTCTTTTGTCTTGCCCTGAATAGCTGCGAACGCATCGGTATATCCTCCAAACCAGTCTGTCATCACCAATCCCCGGAAACCCCATTCATCTCTAAGAATAGTAGTCAACAAGTCATAGTCAGCAGATGTATATTTCCCATTTATCTTATTGTATGACGACATTATTGTTGCCGGATTCGATTCCTTGACTGCTATCTCAAAGCCTCTCAGATATATTTCTCTCAAAGCCCGTTGCGACACATGAACATTGAGTTCCATCCTGTTTTTTTCACTATTGTTTGCTGCATAATGTTTCAAAGATACACCGGAGCCATTTGTCTGGATGCCATTTGTCATTGCCGCTGCTATCTTGCCTGAAACAACAGGGTCTTCCGAATAATACTCATAGTTTCTGCCACATAGAGGATTACGCATTATATTCAGAGCCGGAGCTAATTGAATATCAGATCCATATTCTAACACTTCATCCCCTAAAGCCTTTCCTACTTTTTCTACCAATTTAGTATCCCACGTACAAGCAAGTAGCGTACCCACAGGAAAACCTGTCGCATAGAATGTATCCGGTGTATTTTTACGGACCGGACTGATGCGCACTCCAGCAGGACCATCAGTCATAACAACAGCAGGAATACCATATTTCTCTAAAGGAAATGTTGTTCCGGCGGCGCCAGGCACCATATATTCTGTTCCTCCTACAACCATTCCCTGAATAAGTCCCTCAAAACCTTTCATTCCGGTTCCCATTACAAGGTTTATTTTTTCATCTATTGCCAGACGAGACAATAAATCTGACACACGTTTACTGTCCGGCAAGCGGAAATCTTCATAAGGCTGAAGTTTCCCATCCTTATTCAGATCTGGTATCTGCACTCCATCTACGGTAACGTGAGATTTTATCTGTGCCTTCACATAAAATACCGAACCGATCCCCAGTAACAATAAAAGAACAATAATATTTCTTTTCATCTCAAATCCTTTAAAAAAAATGTTGGGATAACGCACCTAACGCATATCCCAACATTTTCTCGCGTTTAATTACTTCCCCGAAACCAATTTACCCTTCTCTATATAGCTCATATCACCAAATGATTCCAGCTTAAATTTACCATCTTTATAAGTTACTTTACATACAGCTGCATTCCCCATATGTCCGGCATCCGGTTTCTTTCCATAGCTATCAAGATCTGAAAGAAAGATTCCAATAGACATACCATGACCTACAAGCAGAATATTTCCGCCACCATTTGCAGCCTCTTTTTCCGCTATTTCGCGGATAGCTTTTTGCCCCCGGGCTTTTACCTCATTGTAGTCCTCTCCTATTCCCAGTGTTTCCAAAGCTTTGAATGAATCCACCATATCTTTTAGCAATGCCGGATTTTTCTCCATAGCAGCCATCATCTCTTTATAAGATTTGTAGTGCAAATACAGGGCTGCGTCATTCCACATTTTAGGATTGAATTCGCCTTCGTAACTACCAAAGTTAGTTTCACGTACCCCCGGTACTTCAGTCACTATCATATCTTTCTGGCCTTTAGCATCCAATACGATACGGGCTGTTTGACGGGCACGCCCCAAATCGCTGGAATATGCGGCTTTGAACTGAATATTTTCTTCTTTCAGACCTGAACCTAAATATTCGGCAACTTCTACCCCTGCCGGGGTAAGGGGAGTATCGGCCCAACCCTGTACACGGTCCATTGTATTCAATATCGTTTTACCATGACGGGTAAAATAGAATGTAACTGTATTATCTTTTGTACCTCCTTTTTGTGCGAAAGAGTACGGCATAATACCTAATAAGACAACTAATAGAAATAATTTATATTTTTTCATAATATGCATTTTTATTTTCTTAATAATTCTCCGGTTTTTAATATGAGGGTGTGTCAAAAGTATTTTTCACTTTCTTTTGGTCATGTTGAACAGAGTGAAACATCTCGTTTCTCAGGGTCGAGATCCTTCGTTACACTCAGGATGACAAAGAGGGTAGCACATTGATAGTGCTGTTCCCCTTTTGACACTCCCTCATTTTTATAGAATTGTTTTGTGTATTGCCGCATTGCAGCTATAAGGTCTGAAAAAGTCTTTCCTATTTCTTAAATATTAACAACACAGGATAATGATCAGAATAAATATCAGTAAAATCATCTTTTATGATATCACACTTTACAATATCATTCTTCATATTAGCACTCACATAGAGATAGTCGTAGCGAAGAGGAAACTTCGACTGATCATAGAATAATTTAGTTGGGGCAGATGGTACAAATTGCGGATGAGATACTTTGAATGCATCAATAAATCCGAAATCCAAAATCTTCTGTTGTATTGTATAATCCAACTCGTCATCCTTCCCCAGGTTTTTATTATGTGGTCTTTTCTTTCTGTCTTCCCTGATAAAATCGCGCAATAAGTTATTGTCATATCCGCTCTTATCCAGTGGGGACACTGAATTCAGGTCACCCATAAACAACCATTTCCAATCAGCAGGTTTCGATTTTACAGTTGCCAGTATCTGGTCAACTTCATAGCCTCTCTTCTCCGATGAAAAAGGATGAAAGTGTGTCACTACAAAATGATGTCCTTCTATTTCGGCAGTAAGGAATCCATGAGAAGCATTTTCTACAACACGGGTTACGTTCACAATCGGATATTTGGAAGTAATAGCGACCGGAAAACTGATTGATCCGTCCGGAGCCGGTTCCCTTACTATAAATACATAAGGATGACCATAACTTTCCGCCAATTTCTGCAAATTATCAGGATTGGACCCTTTAGAAGCAAATTCAGGATTTTGTTGTGTAAACCCGTTCATTTCCTGTAACGCCAGAATATCCGGGTCCTGCTGTCTTATCCATTTTGCGAATTGGGATTTATTCTCTGTACTATCTTGCCTCATACCCCAGTAAACATTATAACTGATTAGTTTAAATGTTTTTCCTTCCTGAGCTAACGCATATGAAGGAATAAGAATACCAGCAGACAAAAGCATTAATATTTTTAGTATTATCTTTCTCATAATATGCTATTTAAGGATGATTAGAATTTAATCTTTGTCTTAAACTCGATAGTAAACGGACGAATATATGTTCCCACCAGAGGTTTATCATAAAGAGCTGTCGCCTGTCCCGCAGTTGTTGTATTTGTTCCTGAAATAGAGCCTTGAGCACCACTTTGGTTCAACAAGTTTACAGCACTAATGGAAAAGTCTACGTTTTTGTCATATTTGAAGTTTAATCCAGCAAATGTTTCCCAACGCTCGGCAAATACTAATGTATTAGGATAGTTTGCATATTCTTTACTAAAATACCGGGCACTTGCCCATAGCCTGAATTTACCCCAAGAGTAACTGGGATCGATTTCGATCAGAGTTTTCGATACGCTGCGCGCTACATTCCCATTGTTGCTGAACTTCTCCCCGAACACTTCAAATTCATAATTTTCATATTTAGGATTCTGAAGCGTTAATAAAGCATGCAGCTGGAATCCTTTAAAAGGCTTGAACAAGATATCGGTAGTCCATCCGATAGTATTTACATCGTAACTGATCGTCTGTTTTTCAGTTATGGTTTCACCGGCCACTACTTTGTTGAACGTAGAGTTGTTTTTAAAGTTGGTACGTTTGATCTTTGTCATTTTAGACACTATATTAATCATTGGATGATTAAAATAGACACCTGCCGAGAAACCAGGGATTTCACATTTTTCGATACCCGGATCGTCCGCTCCGGCATACATACTGAGCTTTCCCGCTTGCTGAATATACATTACATCCGCAAGGAAACCTAAATTCATCGGTTTATCCGGTGTGCCTAAATTCGGGAGCGCCTTCCATGTAGCACTAGCCGTACCTGTGATATTGAACCAATCTTTCTTTACATCTGTCGTTTTTCCTGATACCCAGTTTGTTCCCCCGGCCTTCCGGTCTTCGGCCGAATACCAGTCTCCATCTATTCTTTGCCATTCCAGTCGTGTACCCATATCGATGGTAAGCCGATCATTAACAGTCCATTTCTCTGTACCTACAATCGCCATTTTATTATCTATACCATTGTAATATTGCATAGCAACATTATGATTCCTGTTGCCATGCTGATCTGTTTTAGATACCCAATTTGTTCCATCGAATTGTTCATAAACCAATGCTCTTGGATTTGGAGCAGCTTCAAACTGATAACTATATGTGGCCATATTCACTTTGTCTGCATTATAATACCAGTTGTGAAACCCTACCATCCAATGATGCTTTTCCGATTTCTTGCTTAATTCGAGACGAGCCATTACCGTATTCTTAACAGTACTTGGGGCAGCGATCATCATACCGTTTTGTACAAGACCAGTATAAGGTTGATCCGGATGATCTGCATAAAAATATCTTTTATCCCCTTCTTTAGGTGTCGCACTTGGTTGCTCTGCATTACTGATATTGGACAGGTATGGGTTGTACATACCGGAGTTTGCATAATGATAACGTAATGTATAGTCCAGTACCATATTGTTATCAAATTTATGATCCCCCATCAGATCTATAACATGAGAAGTACTAGCCAGATCTTTCATTGCATCCCATGCTTTTGCTTCTCCTGTTATTGGATCTATCACATTCAATATACCAGATTGTTCTAAGTATGAATCCCGTCCAATCCTGAATCCGGAAATTTTATCCACTGTTCCATCCTTCCGATATATGTACGGACTATTTTTAGTAGTTATAGCTTCACTATATGCAAATTTATATTGCAACCCTATTTGTCCTCTGCCATATTTCTTGTTAATAACCCCTTTATATATCTGAGTCTTATCCATGAATGTAGATATATTGGAACGAAAAGTTCCGGGGTCCATATTTATAAATGCTGTGAGAGAATAATAAAAGCCATTCTTCATTGGCCCGCTGATACCAACATCACCTCTTAATAATCCGAATGAGTTAGTTGTAAAACCGACAGAACCTTTAAACTTTTCAGTTCCTCTATTTGTCCAGGTACTGACAGATACGCCGACATCACTTGCAAACAAAGCTGTTTCGGAAACATTTAGCACGCCGAATTTTGCAATTCCGGCATCTTGTCGCCACAGGGCGGTAGGCATCTGCCCCATGTAGTCATATGTCACAGGTAATCCATTTTCTAAAATAACTGTTCCACCGACACTGGCAGGTAATCCAATATTTACAGCGCGTGGTCCGTTATCTGCCGAAGCATTTAACATCACATTGACAGTTCCTCCCGCTTTAGGGTCCGCTACTTTTGTGGTATCCGCCGGTGTCTTAGTTTGCGCTATAGCAGAGACTCCCATTGTAGAAACCAGAGCTAATAGTAAAGCTCGAGAATAAATTCTTTTCTTCATTGTTTAAAGTATTAAATAGGGTTAAAAAGGTTTTCTTCTGAATTTAAGGTTTAGCATACTTACTTATGCGATTATCTTTTATCACACCTTTCCAGTTCATACCAAAAGCAAAGTCATATACATTACCCTCAGTATCTTTGTGACATTCCATATCATACGGAACGTCCTCATATTGTTTTTCTACAGTTGACATATTAGCCGGCATCTGTACAGGAAGTAGTCCTGACGGTTCATATTTTCCGGAAACAATATCCAGTATTGATTGAGCGGAGCTCCCGAAATTTACAATTATACCATCCATATATTTTTCAAATTCATTAAATATCATCGGATTAGACACATCTACGATTGCAATCACAGGTTTGTCTACCATCATCTCCCTAGTCTTGAGCAAAACATCCAAATCATTAGAGTTACTCGTTCTTGTTGATTTTCCATTATAAGAACGATTCTTAATATCAGGATCTATAACAGGATCACCTGCTGCAATACTATGTTCTCTGGCTTCTGTTGCTGTATATGGATCGTATTGAAGCGAAATTGGAATATAACCATTCCCTCCGGCTTTGCGATCGGTCAAAGAATACCCCCCATGCTCGCTCTTTGGATTACTCACAAAGACCATGGCAAAATCCGCTTCTGCCGGATTTGCAGTTACATTGTAATATTTCTTCACAATATTTAGGTTTACAGGATAATCTAGTTTTGATTCAGTCCATATTCCCCACCAGTTCTTAGCAGAAGGGGTATATACTTTTGGTATGAACACTGTTTTACGATCTATAACAGGAAGGACATTATTTTTATTTTTTAATAAAACCGATGATTTCAATTGAGCTTCATATCCTGCTTCCATAAATTCAGGATTACCAACAATTTCTGAGCTTTCTTGTGGATTCAGATATGGGTTCTCAAACAGTCCGAGACGAAATATATTTTTAAGCAAACGAACAGCTGATTGTTCAAATCGTTTTCTCATATACGACTTACCAAATTCTTTCTCTCCCATTTTATACGCTTCAATAACCGGACCCTTTTCGTTATTCCCTCCAAATTGATCTACTCCGGCTTTGATTGCTAAATAATGCCTTTCCGCAATAGATTTATCTTCTACGCCCCATGGTTTACCGGCAAATACATCGGGAGTTTCCCCTTCATTAGCTGTAATCAACCAATCGGTACAAACAACTCCATCATACCCATACTTCTCACGCAGCAAGTCTGTCACTATATATTTATTAAAACCATTTGCATAATTAGAACCATCTTTAGACTGATTATACGATATTGTATAATAAGGCATTACTGCAGATGCCGTCCGGGTTTTTCCATCGAGTTTGAACGCCCCTTCAGTAAAGGGCTTCAAATGCTCTTCAAAATTATTTCCCGGGTACACAGCAAACTTCCCAAAAGCCCAGTGTCCATCACGGCCACCTTCCTCAGGACCTCCACCCGGCCAGTGTTTGACCATTGCGTTTACACTTTTATACCCCCATCCACCGGCAATTTCATCTTTCCCTGTAGAATCCTGGAAACCATCTATATAAGCCCGGGCCAGATCTGTAACCAATTTTGCACCTTCTCCAAAGGTCATCCCCATACGAAACCAGCGGGGTTCTGTCGCTAAATCGATCTGGGGCGATAAAGCCGTACCAATGCCCAGCGCCCGATATTCGGCAGAAGCAATTTCTCCAAACCGCCTTACTAAATCCGGATCAAATGTAGCTGCTAAACCCAATTCCCGGGGCCACATAGATATTGTACCGCCACCTGCATTGAATTCGGCATCACTTGTTGTTGCATGACGCGGATCGGAACTGGTATTCCCGGGTATTCCGAAATCTATACCTTCCAGAAACGCCTGCATTTCATTATTCCATTTCGCCGCGATTTCCGGACTTTGTATAGTCATTACTAATACATGCCGGAGATTGTCTTCTTTCAGAAATTGCTTCTGAGCATCTGTCAGATCCCATGGATTAGCCCCACTTTTAGAGAAAGGTTTACCATCATATGTACTTGAACCAAAACCGAAATCCTGTGCAGGGATGGTTTGATGTATGCTATAAAGCATAAGGCCTGCAATTTGCTCTATAGTCATCTTTTGAGCTAAATCTCCAGCTCTTTGATCTACAGGCAGACGCCAGTCTTCATATTTATCAAGTTTACCATTCTTATTCAGGTCTTTAAACTTAAGTCCATCAACTGTAATGATCTTCACTCCGGAGTTTGGAGAATAAGCCAATGTTGCTCCATTGCTATTTTCTACAGTAATAAACTTTTCTTGAGATTGGCTATATAAGGTAATCAGTATAGCTCCAATTAATAATAGTGTTTTTCTCATGATTTCTTATTTTCATCGCTAAAAGTGCGTTATCATGACGCAAATATATTTTTAATATTTGAATTTCGAAGCAAAAAGTGCGTCAAAACAACGCATAAATGTTTTACAACATATTTTGCGCGTCTCATTGACGCACTTTGGATATATTTTAATTATTACCTTTGTACTCATAACATCGAGCAATATAAGTTCTAACAGAAGATGAGTACAAATAAATTATGGCCCTATAATGCGGAGAATATCCACCCGGGATTCTCTGTCGATTGTGTCATTATTAGTTTTCATAAAGGAAAGCTAAAGGTATTGTTGAATAAATTCAACCTGGAAGATTACTGGTCTCTGCCCGGGGGATTTATGCTCAATGATGAAGCCGCAGATGAAGCGGCATACCGGATACTAAAGACGCGGACCGGATTAACCAATATATTTTTAAAACAGTTTTATCTTTTCAGTGATCCCAAAAGGACGATAATGAAGCAAAATATAGATTTTGTAGAAAGGAATGAAACGACAAAAGGTGAAGGGCAATGGCTTTTAAGGAGATTTATCTCTCTGGGTTTTTATGCTCTTGTTAAATATGATGAGGTAAAGTTAACCTCCGTAGAGGGTGAATTATCCAAGTGGTATGATATCAATACACTTCCCAATCTGTATTCAGACCATAATAATATAATAAAAACAGCTCTCGATACAATCCGTACAATGTTACCTGTAATACCAATAGGATATGAATTACTTCCGGAAAAATTTACCATGACCGAATTACGTAAGATATATGAAAATATCCTTGGTAAAACACTCGACCGGCGCAATTTTCAAAGAAAAATTCTCGCTGAAGGCTATGTATTTCAATTAGAAGAAAGAAAAAAATCTCAGGTGTACAACGCTCCCATATTATACTCATTCAATTTGCAAAACAGAGACGAGAGCTTTCTCGGCAAGTTTTAATATAATCCGGCTATATTTCAAATTCAATATCTCCCATCTTTTTATACTTTTTATAAGAAATGCATAACAATCCTATTACCAACAGGCTTATCAGTATAATGAGAATAATAGTAGAATCGAATTGCATCTCCCCCGCATAACTATGCATTCCCCCAAGAAAGTAGTTCACACCAAAATAAGTCATCAACACAGTAGAGAATGATAGTAGGCCAAAGGCATGAAAGAAAAACAGATTCGTAAATATTTTCAGGTTTTTCTGGTGAATAATCAGACTATACACAAGAAATGTTATCAACGCCCATACTTCTTTCGGGTCCCATCCCCAATAACGTCCCCACGATATATTTGCCCATACAGCGCCAATAAAAATACCGGCGCCCAAAAATAAAAGACTGGGATAAAGACAGATCAGACTGTAGATTTTATTCTGTTCCAACTTCTTCAGAATATCCACAGCATCTTTATTCCGACATAGAGCTATCTGTATCAATGAAATAAGACTGTTAAGCATAATAAAAGCCAATAGTGTATAGGCAAGCATAATCACTGATACGTGAATGCTTAGCAGTGGGGAGGAAAGGACGGGTACCAATGGCGTTATCCGGGGATTCATCATACCCAAATGAGCGACCAAAAGAGAACAGCCCGAGATTAAGTAGCCGAATGATACTATTAAAGGCATTTTGCGTCCTGCTAAAACAGCGATCAACATGGCTGACCATGCAATAAGAAGCATCGTTTCAAATCCGTTACTGAACGGCAATCTTCCTCCGATATACGTTCTGATCCCAATAGAAAAGGTATGCACAATAAAAGATAGAATAAGAATACCGAAGAATATCTTATCTGCATGCTTAACCCTCTTATCCGCCAGGAAAAAGACACATAAGAGTGACAATAATCCCAGAGTAAGATTTATTTTAAACAAGATCGAGGTAAAATTTACATTGGTATAAAAGATCTCTATATCACGATGCAGGTCTGATGGAAGCACTTCCTCTGCATTCGCTTTCTGATAATCACTTATCATTTCAAGAGCAAGCTTCGCATTCTCTTCGCTATTGACCGAAATTGCCTGATAATAAGACAAAAGAGAATTCCTTATCAGTTTTATATTTTTCTGTTCATCTTTAGTTCTGAGATTTTGCGTAGGGTAAAACCACTTTACATCATTATCAATCTTTTGCGGATATATCTGTAAAAGGCTCCCGTTATGAAGCATATTGATTAATTGTATCTTCTCATCCAGCTTTTCCACCTCTTTCAACAAAGACGTTTTTGGCGAATTACTGCTCAGATCTTTCCAATACTTACTTAGCTTATAGTTACCTTCCGTATCATAGAAATCTATCAATGCAGCTTTTTCGGTCTCGGCATTTAATTCTTTTTTCAGCAGACCATCCTTTACATCAAACAATGCTACCTGCTGCCATTTGTCAGGAAAAAAGAGAAATCCCATCAGGAATTGATTTGCATCGAGATAACTGAATGATGTCTTCCCTGTAATTTTCAAAGTGAAATCATGGGCAAAGGTTGCTACAGGGCTTATTCTTCCATCGTACAGCATCCATAATTTACAGAATTCCTTTGCTTGCTTTTTGTTTACGGACAAGCTATCCTTAGTAAGAATCTGAGAAAAACAGGGAACCGGAATAATAAATAATATGATTATCAATGCTTTTTTCAGGAGGGGATGATTCAGCAACTTCCGGAAAGCATTCTGAGGCGAGAATAAATACCAGATCATCGCTAAAACGAATAAGGCATAACCGGCATAGGTCAGAGGAATTCCCCAACTATCATGGTTGACACTCAATATACTTGTTCGCCAATCGTCTTCGAAAGACGACTGATAGAAGCGGTAGCCATCGTAACTGAATATATTATTCATAGACACCTCTGCTATCGTGGTTTTGCCCGACAGTTTATCCTTTATGGAGAAATGCGAAATATAGTCGGCCGGAGCATTCGTCCCCGCATAGTATGAAACATAGAAAGTATCCAGCCGCATCCGGAAAGGTAGCTCAACGGTATCCGCGTCAGCCTGCATTTTGCTGCAATCCGTATCTTTATTGAGAATAACATAGCCATGTTCGGCAAACAGTTTTGTACAAAAAGCCCCGGCTAGTATCAGTATAAAAGAAATATGGACAAATAGCAATGACAAATTCCTGTACATCTGCCCTTTTACAATTCCTGTAAGGCTGAGTATAACTAATAATCCCCACAAAGCGGAGAACCACCATGAGCCGTATATATGAGAATAGGTATATTCCGAACCATGACTCTTTTCCACAAAGGTTGCCAAAGCCATAATAACGGAAAGGACAAAAACACCCCAAAAAGGAAGCTTCTGTAATGAGAATAATGCCAACAATCTATTTTTCATCTGTCAAGATCAGAATTTCTCGAACTGATTCGCTTCTATTTCTTTGATTGCAATACATTCTATTTCTATCAGCCATCCCGGACGGCAGACAGGAGCCCATACGATTACTTTAGGCAATTCTTTATAATATTTATCAAGATAATCGGAAACTATCTGATAGTCTGCCGTATCGCGCAGATATACAATCATTTTCGAAATATCATTTATTACCGCATCCGCCTCAGCGAGCAGAACTTCTATATTCTCTATTGTCCGCTCTATCTGTTTTTCAATATTGGTAAGATGTACAATTTCGCCTTTATTATCTATACTGGCTGTGCCCGATATAAAAATATGCCTGCGATCGCCATAATCCACTGTTGTTCCCCGCTCAAAAGTTACCCCGTATTCGTGGGTAGGATTCAGGTGAGTAGAGGCATGGAGATATTTGACTTGTTCCTGAGAAATACCTTTAATAGCATAAGCGTCCATCAATACCAATGTCTGAGCATTTGTATACCGCCCTTCTATACCTGTACTTGCAATATAATGAGTCTCTTTATTCAGACCTTCTCTGTTGAAGCAGGCAATACGGGCCTTTACCATCTCTGAGTAATGAACATCTACTCCCTGCACATATATCCAGGTGCGGATACAATTATCCTTCAACGTGCAACCATGCAGATACAATGATTCCAGATATGTATTGAAAATGCATTCCGTCTCGGCATACTCATCCTTCAATGATTTTTGCAATTGGGTATTATAAATATGCTTAAAATGAGGGCGCGACAAAATTGTTGTACCATAACCATCTGTATGTATTCTACTATCAGCGACAAAATATGCCCACATGGATACTTTTGTTCCATTCAGAGGAGGCTGCTGTACAACAGAAACGGCAGCGTTCTCATTCTTCCGTTTCAAAAATTGGGATTGATTGACAGCATCACTTACAAAGTACCGTTTCAATATCAATGTGGAACCATGTAATATATCCGACTGTTGCAAACGTTCCAGCGCGGCTTCTATATCTCTGTACTGAATTTCAGCATTGTTATATTTATTATTTAGCTCAATAATGGCATGATATTCTGCCACCCCGCCTTCGGGTAAGAAGCAACTTAAATTTATATTGACGGACAAGTCGTCCCATCCTATATTTCTATATTTCATTTCTTTTTATGATTATTCACTTTTAGCCCCGCCTTTTATCCACTGCTCGACCAGAACAATATCATCATCTTTAAGAGAAGAGAGACTCGAGTGTTGATTCTCTAAGGCTTCGCCTTTCAATATATCCATCAGATAACTATTCTGAATATTTCCCGGGCTTATCCGCATTTTATCAGGATTATGCAATGCCGTTATATCTACCAAATCTGCATGACTCCTGCCTGCGGTTAAATGCAGGCCTGCTGCGGCAAATCCACTTCCCCCGTGACACTGGAGGCATTGAGAAAACACCTGTTTCTGCACCCGCCCAAACATTGCCAAATCAATATTTTGAAGTGGAATTTCAAAATCTTCCTGCGGCATATTATCTATCGGGTAAATATAAAAAGGATAGATTTTATAGTTACTATGCTCTTGTACAAGATATAACGCTAAATAAGTCGTACTTTCGGGAATATTAGCCAATGATACCGAAACTTCTTCATTAGCAGATGGCTTAGCTATCACCTTCGATGATATAGGGTAAGAGGAATCATCATTGAAAGATCCGAAAACGATTTTATAGTTTTCGGGAAAAGCGTCTATATGCGTGAACTTAAAGCTGGCGGCAACATCCACATCGATTCCGTTTGCCGCCTTATCCTCAGGATATATATCACCACTGTCGCAACCGGTGATGATGGCAGGCAGAGAAACAATGAGCAATACCCAAAGCTTTATCAAACTATTCTTTGTCATAGATTTATTTATCAGAAGGAAAATTGTAACATTACCTGTGCAAAATGTTGAGCAAGACCTAAGTCATCATTATCCCTCTCCAGTTGGTTTTCGTGACCCCATTTTCCCAGATACTGATACATAGCCTGTAATTTCAGATTATAACCGACAATATAATAATTGAACCCTACTGCCGGAGCATTCAAGATTCCATCGGTTCTGGATGAATTACGGTCGAAAAAGTCATATCGCGCCGCCAATTGCATTTTTGGATTGATAAAATACCCTCCCTGAATATAGCCGCCGACAAAATCGTAAGAATGAGAAACCTGCTGCCTTTCTACAAAATCCATATTTAAATAATAGGCTTCTGCCGAAATATACCAGCGGTTATATAAATAGGAAAACTCCAGACCTGCACGAAAATCATTACTTGCCTGCCAGTTGGCTTCCACATTGTAAGAAGAGGAAAGCGCGACTAAAAATTTATTATTATTCAAATCATCGGGGCTTCCCTGATGGGTAGGCATCACACCTTTAGGCATATAAGCAATACGCCCCGAGTATAGCAGAGACGGGATGTGCAGATCATCACTGATAGTCTTCTTCGCGCTATTTACTGTTATGCCTGTTCCGTTAAAAATGCCGACCCTGTATTCCCATTTATTTTTAATCAAGCCATGTACCTGTACACCAAGATCGAATCCGGTCGCAAAATTAGGATTGACTGAATTTATAGAATATGGAATATTAACCGGAGCGGTGAGCGAAACAGGTAACGATGGGAAAAGCGTTTCCCCCAATGTCACAAGATAGGCCTGGTTAAAAGGAGTTTTAAATTTCCCCACACGGAAGCGCAATTCGTCTTTCAGATTGAGGTCTGCCCATGCTTGCTGGAGCAAGGCATCTCCCGACTGAGCCGCATTCAACGTAAGATTGAACGTTACTTTTCCGAAAGCCTTTCCGGCAAAACCGATCAATGCGTTTCCTATTTCAAAGCCGCTATTGGCCACATTGTCCTGATCGTCGGCGCCTATCTGCTCATCATCGTAGTAATTCATCTTGGCCGATGTCTGTACAAGAGCGAAGGGCTTAAAAACAAAGTCCCCGGCCTTACTTTCGAAGCTGAATCCTTTCTTTCCGGCAAGAGGGATAACATCGCTTTCGATATATTTATCATTATTATCACTCTCCTGTGCTAATAAATTTACGGATAGAAGTAATCCTGCGAATAATAAAAATCTGAATTTCATATCAATGTATTCTTTTCTATTTAGTTTAAAGTGAATTGAGGAATATCTGCAAAGCGTCCCTGTCTTCTTTCGACATGCGACTGAACAACTCCCGCGACACACTACCCTCGCCTCCGTGCCACATGATAGCCTCAAGAAGGTTCCGGGCACGCCCGTCGTGCAGAAAGTGCGTATGTCCGTTTACAGTTTCCTGCAAACCAATGCCCCACAACGGAGTTGTACGCCACTCATAGGTATAAGCCGCTCCCGATTTATAACCGCTGTCCAGCTCACGTCCCATATCATGCAAGAGAAAATCGCTGTATGGATGTATCGTCTGGTTGCACAGCCATGGAAGGCGTGTCCCGTTCAGCAAAACAGGGGCATCCTGCCGGGTGTGTAAAGTAGGGGTATGACACAGATGACATTTGGCTTTATAGAAGTTCTCTTCGCCTTTTTTCACCAGTTCATGCGTAACATTCCGCCGTGCGGGGACACCCAATGTGCTCAGATACAGATCGACATTCTCCATATCATGCGTTGATATCTGGATACCGTAATGTGAGTAACCAACGTTCTGAGACTGTCCTTCGCTCACTTCGAGCGGGTAGCGGTCGTTTGTAACTCCCAGGTCGGACGAGAAACCTAATTCTACAGTCAGGTCTGCATGATGTGCTTTATTCCCGCCCACTCCTATCATAGTTTTGTTACGTTCCTGTATGACAGCAAGCCGTCCCGAAATTCCGTATTCAGGATAGTTGCTTTGTGCAGCCAACCTTCTCAATTCATCGGGATCGAGTGCCATTATCTGCCCCATACCAACATGCCGGAGAGGGATACGTACATCAATAATCAGATCTTCAGGTTTTATTTCATCGGCATACCATTCCGATATAGAATAATGAGGAGTGATGAGAGAGTACTTCTCCCCATCAGGGAAAGAATATTCTTTTTCTTCATAAGTGACCTTAAGCTTACCCTCCGGCTCAACCCCTACAATAGATTGATCATGCAAGACTCGTCCATATTGACGAAAAAAGGCTCCATTCTTTCGTGTAATATAAGCAAGCATAGAAGAGAAGCCATATTTACCGGAACCTCCTTCCGAAAAAAGAGTGGGATAAGTCCGCCCTGCATTCTTATGGCAACTTCCGCACGAATAACCTGCATAGAGAGGACCAAGACCTCCTTTGTTCGGATCGAACTGGTCTGTTGTCCGGGGATCATCATAAAGTTGATCTCCCAGATTGAATCGAGTCAACATATCACCCTTCACCCACGGCGCAGGAGTATCATATGCCCTGATCCCGGACATAAATACGGTAGATGTTCCGGCCGATAATTCGTCCGGATGCGCAACTTTTCCATTGGGCTTGTAAATGATATCATCGTCGTTGTCGCTACAAGCAGTAAATGCCGTGATGCAAAGACACATCACGACACTAACTTTTAAGAATTTATATCTTAACATAAATAGTTTTTCATAAATCTGTCAGAATCTAAGAACTTATTATTTTCTTAATTCTCCTATCAGTTGATTACTTAGTATAGAGAAAAGAGATTTCTTAATCTTTCAACTGTTTAATTTTCTCGAAACTCAATTGTAAGTCTGTACAAGCATCTATTGCCGCATCCACTTTTATTCCGGTCAGATTGTTGCGGAAAGGACGTTGCATCCCTTCATTAATCGCTTTATATGCTTTATCGATTGCCGCAGTAATTTCTGCATCTAAAGCTGCATTCTTAGACTCTACAAAAACAGACATGCTGTGTTGGCTTCTGTTTGATGTTGTTTTATTCAATCCTCCGAAATACGAGTTGCGAATACTAATGATATTGTTTGCATAGTCATCGATTGAGTTCCAGCTATACCATGACTCCACTTCGAGAACCGCTTCGTCGGTTTTCCCATCCAGAGCCAAATCTCTCGGAGCTCCTATTTTCTGGGCAGCAACTTCATCTGCGATTCCGGCACATCCTTCAATTATATTATCAATGGCATCATCCATTGTGGCAAGGTCAACACCACTACTTGTTATTGCATTCTTGAAATTATAAGCAAAATTGTATTGGGTAGGATCTTCGTCAAACGTATTAATTACAGCCTGATCCTTTGCACTGATATTTTGAGTTCCATTCCATGCAGCCCACAACATGATGCAGTCATTTCTAAGATATTCGGTTGCTACTACTAAATATTGGATTTCTGCATCGGAAAGAGGTGTAGTGGAAAGCACTTTAGGATTTCCTTCCGAGAATATAAGATATTCGATTGTGTGAAAACCATGAACACCCGGGTCCATAATCTTATCGATAGTAATACTTCCGGAATTGATTATTTTATCTATATCTCCTTTTTTCAGAGGCCATGAGTCCAAAGAAGGGTCGAGACCCAACTTATCGGCCGGTCCGTATAAACAACTTTCACTTTGCTCCCAAGGGATACGTGTTGCACGCCAGGCTGCACAAACAGCATTCAGGTTTGCTTGTGTTCTTCCTGTACTGCTACTAAATGTTTGTACCGCATCATAGAGTGTCCATGCCCTATTTTTCATATCTGCATACGTAGGAAGTATAACATCGTCTGTATATACTTTCAGCACCTGGGTAAAATCATATCCATACCCATCATCTGTAAATTCACCTCCGGGACTGTCTTCACCGCATGAAGAAAAGAAATATAAAGCAGAGAATAACAGTAAAAAATAAACGCTTAATTTTTTCATTATTTTGGTTATTATGTAAAATTGATATTAAAAGGATTCGGATTAATCAATATTCTTATTTTTTGAAAAACCATCCGGTATACACCAAAGCCAGTCCGAATGTATTCTCATCATTATAGTTGCCTCCATCAAGCCTTCTGTTCGAATAATCGGCTTTCAAAACCATATTAGGCAACAAGTTATAGTTTACACCAAATGTGAATATATTCCGTTTGTTTATAGGCATTTCGGCCATACCTTCCTCTACATTTTCAGCACTGTTATAATATTCATATCTTACGAAAGGCATTAATCTTTCTTTTGTCTTGAAAAACGACAGGATATTATATCCGGCCTCAATAGAGTATGTCATTGCATTTTTCGCCACAGGTGTCCGGGAGAAACCTGTATTTTTCGATACACTTTTGTTTATTTGAGATACTCTCTTCGACGCGCCAAGGTTCCCATATATAAAATTACCCCTCACAGCCAGATTCTTTGACAGGTATTGGGCATCCGCAGAGATGATGCTGACAGGAGCTTTTATTCCGGTCATCTTTTGAGGTTTACTTGCATTCTTTGCCGTGTTTCCATAATATCCCGATGCACTTAATCTCAAATTTTTGATTCCTTTATATTCTACCCTTCCGGCAACTGCGGGATTGGTCATCGTAGAAGTCTCAAATATGCTTTGACGCCCGCCTTTTATCCAATTGGCCGATGAAAACCCATTGGGATCAAGCCCGTTAACAAGCATTAGTTCATATCTGAACCCGTAAAAATAACCTAGTACCGATATTCCCGTTTCATGCCATGTACAAGGCAATATAGTTGATTCACCTTCCGGTCTGGTTGTTCCGAAAAAGAATATAGGTTCGTGATGTGCATTTGTAATACCGACAGGAACTATCATATGCCCGGCCCTGATATTAAAAGCATTACTAAATCGTTTGGTTATATGGAACTGTTCCAATTCTATTTCACCGCCTTTTTCTATCTCCGTTTCATATTCGCCGCCTTCTTCATATTCAAGTTCCATTGCTGAACCTGTACCACCGTATTCTATCTCAAGTTCCGTGGAAAATACAATATCGGGTCTGAATTTATATTCGAATGAAAATACTGCTCTGGGTATTGAAATATAAGAGCGTTTGTCGCTTGGTGCTCCTGCAGGATCTTTATATCTGTCAGGGCCATAATCCATTTGCTGAAAAAGAATTTCTCCGTATCCGCCAAAACGATATTTGTTGTAATTCCATTCCGGAGGAGTATCTGCTGTGACTGTATCTCCTTTTTCCGGAATAACCTCTTGCTGGGCTAAAATACTATTACAAAAGAGGATTAAAAAGAGTATTAATAACGTAATCTGGGTCTTCATAAATTTTATCTATTTATAATAGACGACAAATGTATAGTTGTTAATTTTATCTAACAATCACTATTTTTTATTATATTTAAGTAATATCATACCTAGATGTAGGTATGGACCCATTATGATTTAGTTCCCAATAAGAAATCTTTTATGACAAAACAATCATCATAAACCAAATCCATAAACATATGACATAAATAAGCGATAGAACAAAGAAAATAAACACCCTTTAAAAACCTGATATCGTTAAGTAAAGTCTGATCCTGATCACTCCGGCGCATATGGCAACAGGGTTAGAATTCGATAAAGTCGTTACTCCCCAAAACAATGCATAAACTGATATTGACTTATTGTCGTAGTATCTCCTCAAGTAATATCCAATGCAATTAAACGACTCTATGACTTAAATTCCTTTAGATACACCATATGCACCAAACAAATAACGCCATAGTAATCAATATGATACAGGATAAATCCTTATAACACATCCCCCACCCGGAGCCATCGAAACAGGCAATTTACGGCTTACCGGAATGTCGATAACCTCTTTCCTGTAATCGCGGGCAGCTTTATCGGCATTTACCCCATCCTTAAATACTTCACCTTTGAACTTGCCTTCACCCAGAAAAGACAAGTCCAGTTCAAAGCTTCGTGCATCCCAGTTAGTCATTGAGCCGACATACCATATATCCCCTTTTTTACGGGCAATACTTATATATTTTCCTATTTCCCCGTTCAATGAAATTGTGTTATCCCAAATAGTTGGCACTGAGGCGATATATTCTGTACATTCTTTCTCTCGCATATAATTGGAAGGATTATCGCAAAGCATATTCAAAGGAGATTCGAATATGATATATTGTGCAAGTTGACGACAGCGCGTACCCTGACTCATGGCTTCACTATACACAGATCTGTAATTACTCTTAGTCGCGTTACGCATCGCTCCCTGGGTATAGTCTACCGGGCCGGCGACCTGACGGATAAACGGCATTGTAACATCATAAGTTACCTGATCGGTATCTGCATCCCATTTCATCTGCTCCAGCCCGAACACACCCTCAAAATTGATAACATTGGGGTAAGTGCGTTGCAATCCTGTCGGTTTATATGTACCATGATAGTCCATCAGCATTTTGTACTTCGCAGCAATCTGAGCCCCTTTGCGATGGAAGTCCACCATCAGCTGATCGTCTCTATCCATAAAATCCACCTTGAATCCTTTTATTCCCATTTCGGAATAATGTTTACAGATACCCTCCATATCACGATTGAGCGCCCAGTATCCTGCCCATAAAATAAGTCCTACATTTTTCTTGCCGGCATAATCTATCAGTTCTTTCAGGTTTATTTCCGGTACAACCTGCATTAGATCAGCTTGCAGGTTCACAGCCCATCCTTCATCCAGAATAACATATTCAATACCGGATTTTGAAGCGAAATCAATATAATACTTGTAAGTTTCGTTATTCACCCCTGTCTTAAAGTCCACACCATACAGATTCCAGCTATTCCACCAGTCCCAGGCTACTTTTCCCGGCTTCACCCACGAATAATCTCCATGGGCAGGGCTAGCAAGTTTATAGACCATATCGTTATTAGTCAGTTCATAATCTTCCGATGAGATGATTAACGCACGCCATGGAAATTCTGTAGCCCCCTCATATTTAGCAATATAAGGCTCTACGGAATGCACCTCACCCTGCAACATATTATGGCCGCCTTGCTTAATTTCATCCGGATAAGGAGCAAATACTCCGGAGAGGGTATTACCTCCTGTCTTATTATACAGGTACATACCCGGATAATTCATTAAATCGGCCTCTGCGAGACATACCTTTTTCCCGTTAATACCTTCAATAACCAATGGTGAAAAAGCCAAACGCCCTTTTGTCCATTCAGATAAGAAACTATGTTCATATATATTTTCAAACGAATTATAAAACTGCATTTCAAAAGTTGTATTCTGATAGCCGGTTTTCGCTCTCTTCGAATGATTATCCCTCACATAAGGAATAAAGGCTTTGGTATCGCCGGGAAAATTAAAATCGGCTTGTTCATTTACAACCACAAACGGTTTCTTCGCCGTAGACACAAAACGATAAGCGATACCATCATTATATGCCCTGAATATCACGCTGTAGTCTCCCTTGAATTTTAAGGAAAGCTCATTGTAACGATCTTCGATCTTGTTCTTTTTATAAATAAGGGCGTCGATAGTTTGATTTATTGTCCGTGTCGATGATTTTTCCAATTTAGCATTGACGCCATAATTAAATCCGTCGCCTAAAGTCATAGAGGCAGCAGATTTATCGAGCATCAGATCTCCTTGATGAAACACCAAATACTCTATGGTTTTACCTATAGATATATTAACTTCAATCTTGCTATCAGGTGATTTCAGAGTAAATTGCTTTTGTGCCAGGATATTCGCCTGACAAAAAACTAAACTTATCAATAGAATCAAAAAAGTATTATTTCTCATTGGTTTATCGTATTCTTATTTATAAATAATTATTTGGAAAACATGCTGAATTAAGTAATTGATCGCAATTAATGACACATTTCAAACTTTTTCAACTCTATATTTCCTCTTTTTATTAATCGTTTATTTTTCAAGCACATATCATCAAAAGGTAACAAAGGTAACAAATCAGTTAACAGTTAACAGTCATCAGTCAACAACCTGCATCTTGTATCTCGTTTACTTGTAACTGCCCGCAGGGCGCAGTAACTTGTAACTGTTAAAAAGTAACAAAGGTTACAGTTTTTACTCATTTTCCGACAGGAACTTTTTATCTTTCACATATCACATCAAATCATTTACATACAGATAATTAAATTCATTATTTATTACAAAATCCAACCTATAAAAACCATATGTGTAAATATTTTATATTGCTTCCGGATTTTCTATATCCTACTACGGCTATTTAATAACCTTACTATATTCTCAACCGTTCTCTCCACATTTTCTGCTCCTTTCCTCATTGCTTCCCCGATAGTCATTGCACCGGGTACAATCCCCAAGATAGCATCAAACCCCATACTGTACAACTGTTCGATTCCCTCTCCAATATACCCGGCAATAGCTATCACTGTTTTATCTGCCGCTTTTGCAGTCCGTGCCACCCCGAAAGGTGTTTTCCCGTATTGTGTCTGAAAATCGATACCACCTTCACCCGTAAATACTATATCCGCTTTTCGTACGATTTCTTCCAGCTTGGTATAATTGATTATAATATCAACTCCTTTTTCCAAACGGGCATTGGTAAAGGCTAGCAATCCGGCTCCCAAACCACCTGCGGCTCCGGCACCGGGTAGATCTTTCACTTCTTTTTTCAAGTCTCTGGAGATAATCCCTGCATAATGATTAAGCGCATTATCCAGAATCGTTACCATTTCAGCAGTTGCGCCTTTTTGCGGGCCAAAAACAAAAGACGCTCCGGTCTTGCCGCAAAGCGGATTTGTAACATCACAGGCAACTTCAATATCCACATCTTTCAACCTCGGGTCAAGTGAAGAAATATCTATCCTGTCCAATCCGGCTAGTGCAGCCCCTCCCGGGGGAAGCTCCCGCCCTTCTTTATCCAGAAATTTCGCTCCGAGCGCCCGGGCAAAACCCGCACCACCATCATTGGTAGCACTCCCTCCTATTCCAAGAATAATTTTATGAACACCCCTGTCGAGACACGCCTTTACTAATTGCCCTGTACCATAAGTCGTGGTAATGAGTGGATTTTTTGTATTCTCATCCACAAAGTGGATTCCGCTGGCAGAAGCCATCTCAATAGCAGCCGTTTTGCCAGTACCCATAATTCCATACCGGGCTTTTACTTGTTTACCCAAAGGACCTGCAACGTCCAGTTCATAGATAGTTCCGTTTGTTGCATCTACCAGCGACTGCATTGTACCTTCTCCGCCATCGGCCATCGGTACTTTTATACATTCCGCATCGGGTAAAACTTTCTTTATCCCGCGTTCCATGGCATCACAAACCTGCTTTGCAGTCATCGAGCCTTTAAATGAATCGGGAGCCAGAACAAAAACGGTATTTTTCATATATGATAAATATTTGTTTAAACTAAATTATATAAAGTATGCGATTGTAGTGTGGAATTAAATGTTCAATTATTCTATGCATTTGTTTCTACGCGGAATTAAAATTCCTTGTGTTCCTTTTGGCCAAAGCCCCAAAAGGAACCAAAAGTGCTTTAGCACCCCACTTCAAAGGCCGACCCGTTAGCA
>Ga0153940_1000233_pt1 | contig 32779 bp, 26 predicted proteins | sample TSNJ024MetaG_FD_104736 | JGI IMG/M metagenome (GOLD analysis project Ga0153940, IMG submission 104736) | Attine ant fungus gardens microbial communities from New Jersey, USA - TSNJ024 MetaG | ecosystem: Host-associated > Fungi > Mycelium > Unclassified | place: USA: New Jersey, Brendan T. Byrne...
CTCCCCAGTAACCACCATAATACCAAGGATCATACCAAGGATAGAAACTACTGTAATATCCACCCCAGCCCCAGCCAAGATTTACGTTAAAGTTCCAGCCACGGTTACGATAATAATTGCTGTACAGATCATTTGTAACATATACATTTATCTCGTTATCACTGGATATCTTAACACTGTTTTCGGGCTCATGGAATTTCACAATACGATCTGTATATTCGTAATCCTGATATTCATCAGTATAAACTACCGAGTCTTCAGGGTACTGTTCTTTTTGATATACAGTCACATCTCCACCCCTGCGGTTATAGGCATCCACATCGATGTTTACGTTACCTTCTGTTTCCAGTGTAACTTCTCCGTTGTCGCGGACTACCAATACCTGTGTTGGTTTCTGTTGTTGCTGAGAAACTGTATTTTTGACTTTTACTTCTTTCTTCTTATTATCCTTTGATTTAGAAGTAGCATAAATGTCATCCCAGTCATCTTGCGCAAAAGCGATAAATGGCAATACAGACATCAGAAACATCAGTACTAATTTTTTTACTTTCATAATCTGCTCTCCTATTGTTTATTGTTTATAATTGCCAATGTTTTGTATTTAATTGACAGCATTTTACTTACCTTTTATAAATCTTAGACTGCCTAACCTGCAAAAGGTTTAATGCAAACATTGATAAAATATTAATAGAGAATAAACAAATATACGATATTTATCTTTTCGATTCAATATTTTATATATGAAAGATGCAGTGAAAGGCGTTTTTGCTGCGCTCTATTATGTTAAAAAAACAATAAAAACAAGTTAACCCTAAACCTTTAATTTAAATCGAAGTATAAGAATTGCAATTATTTCAGTTTAATTATGTTCCGGTCCATGTTAAAATGGGCCGGAACAGTTCTCGTTTTCCTATTTTTATTTAGATTTGTAAAGCCCATACAATTAAGTAGTAACCAAAGACTAGCACAATTCATTCATAGATAATGGATGGCATATTAGAAAAAGCAATCCGGATTGCAGTAAATGCGCATTACGGGCAAATAGACAAGGGTGGTAAACCATATATATTCCATCCCCTGAGAGTGATGAATAGTGTAAATACGATGGAGGAAAAAATTGTAGCTGTTCTACACGATATTCTGGAAGATACTGATATTACTGTTGATGATTTGAAGACTGAAGCTATTCCCGAAGAATTGATAAATCAACTGCTTATATTGGCCCATTCTCCCGATATTGAATATAATACATACATTGAACGTATAGCCAGATCTCCGATAGCCACAACAGTTAAACTCGCCGACTTGAAAGATAATATGGATATATCCAGATTACCGGAAATCACGGATAAGGATATACAACGACTAAAGAAATATCGAGCAAGTCATCTATTTTTGACCAAAAAACTTAACGGCAATAAATATTAATCCAATGGACGATAACAAACTGATACAACACAAATCGCAACTCAATAATTTTCTGGCTGAAACTTTTCGCAGGCACAATATTGAATGCAATATAGAGAAAGACCTGATTATATTTCCTCTTCAGCATATGACAGCTTATGTGCGCATATTCAATCGCTCATCTTCCGCTATGGCCGTGATCTTACAATTAGACATACATCTGGAAATAGGTCTGGGTAAGACTATTATCGAATCATGTGCAGGGATGGGGGTGGATGAAGATACTGCGATAAAAGACGCATGGAAAAACTTCCTTACAAATTCTTTTCACACATTGCTTTCCGCATTTTTCAGTAAAGAGTTTGGCAATCAGGTCAATAATCAGCAATGGATAATTGACGGACGCGCGTATGATGTTACCATAAGCAATGTAACGACTAGAGGAAGTCATCCTGATCCGCTTCCTTTACGTTGGCTCGGACAACTTGAAGAGACTATAAAAATCCAATCCCTGACAGAAGGTACTCATTGGGTGAGGTTTTACTATGCACAATCGGAAAGCGAATTGATCTCAGGCGAAATACTTCTCGATAACGAAGTTTGGACCGGTATAGAGAAATTCGTCCGCACATTTGATTTCCCCACCTACAAAGATTTCTTCTCGATGCGGGTCTTCATGGTACTGAAAGATCATTCCGACATAAGCCGTATGGCTGCCACAATGGCCTGGATGGTAGGTGAAGATGACGATGCGATAGAACAGCAAATGATGGCAGACGGCCTGTCATTATCCGATGCCGAAAAGGCAAATACATTTATTCCTTTAGCCTTCGGACGTGTATTTCTGAAAGGAATCACAACGGCAGAATTTTCAGATGAAGCCATTATTACAGATGAAACTGAAAAAGAAACAACCATAAAACTTAGCGACGAACCCATCTATACATCTGCATATCAGCTGGCTGAAAAAATAATGAAAGAGGGATGCGTGAATCAAGAGCACTTTCAAAATTTATTTATACAAAGTGCAGAGTTCAATGCTTACAACAATGCGCTGAAAGACGGGGCTAAAGCCGAAGATATGAACAATGCCAGATTCGGAGAACCGGTGATATACATGCCACACTATCAGCCTGCCGAAAAAAAGGAAAAAGCTACAGAGAATATTATTCCTGAAAAGACCGGTAAGAAAAAGAAAAAGCCATCATGGAAATTCTGGAAAAAATAACTTTTCTCCAAGTGGAATAAAAAACAAATATTCATATTCTATTTTCATCATCACAACAGCTGAGTTTCACATCCTATCCCATAACTTCAAACCGGGCAAACTTCAGCAACAATTGCTTCACTCCCGAATTTTCAAATTCTACGGTAGCTTTTCGGCTATCCGGATCACCTGTTACGGCAGTTACCTTACCTACACCGAAGCGTTCATGCTTTATTATTGCTCCCACCTGTACTTCTCCTGAATTTACTCCTGCCGAAGCTTTCGGTGTAGCATTGCGCGCATTCACAAAATTGGAACGTGGAGATGCCGGCGGAAGGCTTACCTCCTGACGCGGAACTGTTGGTTGCCGCTGAGTTACCGGGCGTTCAGGATATGATGCTCGGGGTGTATTGGTGTAATCATACAAATCGTTTGTATATGTTTCAGGCCGGTTGAGCACTCCGAATCCGCCACCACCAAGTACTCCTCCGTTTACGTTCAGATAGCAGGTGTCTATATCACGGAGAAAACGGCTTGGATTGGAAGCGTTTATCTGCCTGTTCCGGAAACGGCTTTTAGCATATGTAATCATGCAGTATTCCTTTGCGCGGGTAATAGCGACATAGAACAAACGGCGTTCCTCTTCCAACCCCCGGAATTCATTCTTTGCCATTGCCGATGGAAAGAGGTCTTCTTCCAACCCTACAACGAATACATTTTTGAATTCCAATCCCTTAGAAGCATGCACTGTCATCATTGTCACTTTCTCCTGATCGGCTTCCTTATCAGTATCCTGGTCGCTGAGCAACGATACTTCGGATAGGAAATCCATCAATCCTATCCCCCCCAGGCCTTCTTCCTTACGGCTTTCGCAAAACTCATGGATACCGCCTAATAATTCCTGTAAATTTTCCTGACGGCTCATACCTTCGGGTGTCTGATCCTGATAGGCTTCTGTGGCGATACCACTTTGTTTTACAATCCGGGATGCCAGTTCGTAGGCTGACAATTCCTGCAACTGGGAGATGAAACTTTCGATAAGTTCTCTAAATACGCTTAGCTTTTTAGCTGTGCCTGCGTTCACATTCAGATTATAGCCTAACGAATCACCGATTATCTCCCACAGACTCACATTATGCAAACGGGCCGCATCGGCTATTTTATTTAATGTGGTGTCTCCTATCCCCCGTGTAGGGAAATTTATAATACGCCGGAAAGCCTCCTCGTCATAGGGATTGACCACCATACGGAAATAAGCGATCACATCTTTGATTTCCTTACGCTGGTAGAACGACAAACCTCCATAAATACGGTACGGAATATTCTTTTTTCGCAATGCCTCTTCAAAGATACGCGACTGGGCATTGGTGCGGTACAGGATTACAAAATCACTATACGATGCTTTCTTATCGCGGCGGATGTCCCATATCTTATTCGATACGATGACCCCTTCTTCAAAATCGGAGAAAGCACTTGATATTTCGATACGTTCCCCTTCGTCATTCTCTGAATAGATTGTTTTCTTTATCTGTTCACGGTTTTGCTGAATAAGGCTGTTAGCCGCATTAACAATATTTTGTGTGGAGCGGTAATTCTGCTCCAGTTTAAACAACTTCGATTCTGAATAAACTTCCTTAAATTTAAGTATATTATCTATATTCGCCCCCCGAAATGAATAGATACTCTGCGCATCGTCACCCACCACACATACCCGGTGATGCGCATCTGCAAGCTGCTTCACAACAAGGTATTGCGCAAAGTTCGTATCCTGATACTCGTCTACCAATATAAACTGATAGCGCTCCTGATAACTTTTCAACACATCGGGATGGTCGCGAAACAGGACATTGGTATAAAAAAGCAGGTCATCGAAATCCATTGTATTGGATGCCTTCAATCTGTTGTTATAATCCCTGTAAATATCTTTCAACACAGGCATTTTTGACCTCTGGTCGTATTCCAGCAACTCCTTGTTTTGGGCATACATCTGCGGAGAAATCAGCGCATTCTTGGCATTGGATATTATAGCCTGCACTTTAGCGGGTTTGTACACTTTATCATCCAGTTGATACTGTTTGATAATAGTCTTTATCATATTTCGGGAGTCGGCCGAGTCGAAAATGGTAAAATTGGAAGTAAACCCGATTTTTTCGGCCTCGGTACGCAAGATACGGGAAAACACCGAGTGAAAAGTCCCCATCCATAAATAGCGTGCATATTTCCACCCGATTATCTCGGCAATACGCTCTTTCATTTCACGCGCTGCCTTGTTCGTAAAGGTAAGCGCAAGTATGCTGTGTGGCATATAACCTTGTTGGAGAAGGTATGCTATTTTATAAGTAAGTACACGTGTCTTACCCGAACCTGCCCCTGCAATAATCAGGGAAGGCCCGCTTATGTATTCAACAGCTTCACGCTGCTGTTTATTGAGATGATCCAGCAAATTATCCATAAAAATCAGTGATAGGGTAACAAAGATAAGTCTTTTTTAGGAATGTGAGGTTATAACTTCGGGCAAACAAAATGCCGACAGAAAGAGTCCCTGCCGGCATTACTTATTTTATGTCTGTGAGAATCAGATATCGAGAAATTCGACTTCTCCCGACTCGATATGATAAATGGCTCCGACAATCTGTATGCCACCGTCCTCATGCATCTCTTTCAGGAATGGTTCGGATTTTCTTAGTTGCTTTACTCCATGTATTACATTAGCTATAATGGCCCGGTTGTAGACATCGCCTTCGGTCTTGAATACTTCGTTTTCTTCCTCTTCGCTATCCAATTTTTGGATAATGGATTCGATATGTCCGAGTTTCTCAGTATGGTGGGCATCCCGGTTCTCATGGCTGTGCTTTATATCCATGAATGCTTTTACAGCCCCGCAGCTCGTATGTCCCATCACAATAATCAGCTTTGTACCGAGATGTTCGGCTGCATATTCGATACTACCTTCCTCATAATCGGCCATTACATTCCCGGCAGTACGGATAGAGAATATATCTCCCAACCCTTGATCGAAAACGATTTCGGGTGTCACTCGCGAGTCGGAACAACTGACTACGATCGCAAAAGGTTTCTGTCCCGTTTTGAGTTCGTCGATTCTGCTTAAATCCTGATGAGTATGCAATAACTGACCTGAGCAAAAACGTTTATTTCCCTCTTTGAGAGCATTCAGGGCTTCGTCAGAGTTTTGATCCTGAGCATAAGAAATAGCTGCAGATAAGCTAAAAATGGCTATCAGCCAAAAGTGTTTAAATAGGTAGCTTGGTTTCATTATAGTTGTTATTAAAAAATCGGACAAAAATAGAGAAAGATTCAGTTCCAGATTCTTTCTTGCACATATTTTATAGGAGGGTGATGTTAAATAATGTAAATGACATATTGCTTCACATAATAATATGATTTCGTATTTATGTTAAACAAAAATTCTATTAACTTTATCAGCAACAAATTAACGATTTATCATGAAATACAATTTTTGTGGAAACAGCGGATTACAATTACCCGAAATTTCATTAGGCTTGTGGCATAACTTCGGGGATGTGGATAGCTTCGAAATGGCTACATCCATGATTTTACACGCTTTCGAGAGTGGCATTACACATTTCGACTTGGCCAACAACTACGGGCCACCTCCGGGAAGCGCCGAAACTAATTTCGGTAAAATACTGGCTAAAGAATTGAAAGGTCATCGCGACGAACTCATCATTTCATCCAAAGCTGGTCATCTGATGTGGGACGGACCTTATGGAGACGGAGGTTCACGTAAATATATAATGGCCAGTATAGATCAAAGCCTCAGACGTACAGGATTGGAATATTTCGATATATTCTATTCGCACCGCTACGATCCGCAAACCCCTGTGGAAGAGACTATGCAGGCATTAGTAGACATTGTACGCCAGGGGAAAGCCTTATATGTAGGCATATCGAAATATCCTCCCGAAAAACTGATCCAGGCATATAATATACTGAAATCGCAACATGTGCCCTGCCTTATCTATCAGGATAAATACAGCATGCTTGTGCGCGAACCCGAAAACGAGCATATGAACATCAACGAGAAATATGGTGTGGGATTTATTGCTTTTTCCCCTCTGGCTCAGGGTCTACTCACGAATAAATACCTGAATGGTATACCTGAAACTTCACGTGCTCATAAAAGTCACGGCTTCCTGCAAGAAAGCGAAATTACACCTGAGGTGATAAAGAAAGTGAAAGCGCTGAACAACCTTGCCGGTCAACGCGGGCAAACTCTTGCCGAAATGGCTTTGGCATGGCTGCTGCATAACAAGCATGTAACATCTGTTATTGTAGGTACAAGTTCATTGAATCAGCTGAAAGACAATCTGAAAGCAACGGATAATTCGTATTTCACAGGTGAAGAACTGGCCTTGATAGAGATGATTCTGGCATAAAACAAAAATAAGCATCCCAACCACAGGGATGCTTATAGATTTCCAAACATTATAACTTAAAAACTACAATACCTACATCGTCAGTACGATGTTATTCTCATCTGCCATGCGGCGTATATTAAGTATAGCATAACGCATACGTCCCAGAGCCGTATTAATACTGACGCCTGTATGGTCTGCTATTTCTTTAAAACTCAAGTCCTGATAATACCGCATTTCCAATACTTCGCGCTGGCTATCGGGCAGGTACGAAATCAGCTTACGGATATCCGATGTTATCTGCATACGGATTATCTCATCTTCTATCGTACCATCGCATAACAGCGGATTGTTCAGTAAATCGACCGGAGCCTCGTCATTAGAAATCGTATTCTCATTCTTTTCCTGACGAAAATGGTCTATAATAAGATTGTGGGCGATACGGGATATCCAGGCACGGAACTTCCCTGTCTCTGTATAACGGCCTTGTTTGATGGTTACGATAGCCTTGATGAAAGTCTCCTGAAATATATCTTCTGCCAGTTCCCTGTTTCGCACAGTGAAATAGATATAGTTGAAGACACTGATTTTGTGTCGTGACAGTAGGATATCAAATGCCTGATTGTTACCATTAGAATAATCGGTGACCAACTGTTCGTCGGTCATGGTTATTAATGTATCCATTATCTCTTATATTTTAAAGTTAAAAAGAGTAATGTTTATTCTATAGGCAAAAAGTTTTTAGAAGGTTTTTAAATATCTTGCGTTAATGATGCAAATAAAAGACAAATTTATGAAATTGACAATATCTAAAAGATTATTTAACAGTGTAATGCGATTTTGCTTAATTTTATATACAGACCTATTGATTTATTAAAGGATATAAAACGTGAAAAACAATAGAACTTCCGGAAATCCGGAAGCTCTATAACTATATATCAATATAATGCTTATTCTTGTTCTGTATCGATAACTTTCCATACCACAGCCGAAATAGCAGCACCTAAGAACGGAGCCACAATGAACAGCCACAATTGAGACAGAGCTTCTGCTCCCTGAAAAATAGCAGGACCAATACTACGTGCCGGGTTTACCGATGTACCAGTAATAGGGATACATACGATATGCACCAGAACCAGGGTAAGACCGATCGCAACACCGGCAAACTGATTATTGGCACCTTTGGATGTCACACCTAAAACAACCAATACAAATATGAAGGTAAAGACCGTTTCGGCAACAAATGCCGGTAACAGATCGGTATAGCCGTTAGCCCCTGTAAAAGTTGTTGTTGAGCCGGAATCTTTTGCCAATACATATAATATTGCTGAACCGATAATAGCGCCTATCACCTGAAAGATCATATACAAACCTGCATCCTTAGCCGATATCTTTTTAGATAACAACAAGCCCAGAGTGATTGCCGGATTGATATGACAGCCCGAAATCTTACCGATGGTATAAACCATAGCCAATACTGCCAATCCGAATGCAAATGCTACACCTAGTGTACCGACCGAAGCAAACGGCTGCCCGGCTCCTGCAAATACTGCAGCACCACAACCCATAAGTACCAGAACCATAGTCCCGATCATTTCTGCTAAATACTTTTTCATTGAATTTCTATTTTAATTAAACATTTGTGCTACTTGTGTAATTTTGTGTTAACTATATAGGATATGGCGAAGTTAAATATAAAATCGAATAAAAGATAAAAAAGCTACACTTTTTTTAGTTCTTCCATTTCCATTATTGCTACCATTCCCTATATTTGTAATGCTCAATTAATAAATATTAAATCTAACGCATATGAAGAAGTTATTGTTTTCGCTTTTCGCCTTTTTTATCTGTATATATGTATTCGGACAGGACTATAATGTTCCAAAGAATTATAAATTTGAGAATAAGGAGTCTTATAAGACTTATGAGCCACAGATAAAAGAGACGATAGACTGGCTCCTGCAAACGCCTTTGGGTAAAGATGCAAATAAACGGCAGGAAGCCAATGCGTTTCTTATGGCCTGGTTGAGCGGAACACCGGATGTACATTTAAAAATGGATGCCGGTTTTATGATGAACTTCATCAAAATCAATCCTGAGCTGGTAATGCCTTTCACTGCCGGATGGGCTAAATATTCGCTGGACAACGGATATTCGGAAGATGCATTGCAAGGAACAAAGGCGGGAGTGGAAACAGTTATCGCCTTTTACAGAAAAAACAGAGGATACCTCAAGAAAGACAGTAACATAGAAAAGTATGAAAAACTGATGGAAAAAGGAAAGCTGGAAACAGAAATAGAAAAAAAGCTAAAGACGAAATAATATTAAAAAATAAAAAACGACTATGAGAAAAATTGTATTCACCGTATTATTCGGATTACTATGTATCGTTAGTTGCAGCAAAAAAGCTGAAACAGCTCAGGATGATACCATCATTATAAAAACAGGCATGGATACTGAAGAAAGAACCGGTGATGAACTAAAAATAGCGGCTATCATGACCGTTAAGCCGGAAGCGATAAAAGATATGCTCCCTATATTCCAGGCAGTGGTACAGGGTAGCCAGGAAGAAGATGGCTGCATATTTTACAATGTACATCAGGATATTAATGACTCCACAAGGTTTATTATTCTGGAAGAATGGGAATCACAGGCCGCGATCGATCTTCACGGTAAGACCGACCACTTCAAAACATATCAGGAAGCATCCAAAAATTTGATAGAGAAAAAAGATGTAATAAAAATGAAACTGGTATATTAGAATATAGATTCTATAAAAAGAGTAAAAGTTCCTGCATTATTTTCAGGGACTTTTATCTTTAAAGAAAGATGATTTTATATCCGTGTAATCTGTAAAACACAAATAAAATACATACTTTTGTAACCTCAAATAATATATAAAAAAGGTTATGATGGAACTGAAAATTGTTGCCGTTATCGTAGTAAAAGCTGCATATAAGGAAGAGTTGGAGAAGGTATTCCATACCGTAGTAGATGAAACCCGCAAAGAAACAGGAAATGTATCTTACGATTTGCATCAGGATTGTAAAGACCCTTTAAAGTACACTATACTCGAGGTATGGAAATCACAGGCAGCTATCGACGAACATAACACAAGTGCTCATTTTAAAGCCTTTGTGGCTGCAATAGAAGGTAAAATAGAAAGCCTGACAGTGGATATAATAAAGAAAATATATTAAAATACCAATGAGCTAATAATTCAATATGTCGATATGCCAATGAGTAATATCGTTCGAATTGGCAGATTGACTAATTGGCATATTAGCACATTAAATTTATAATTATGTACAGAAATCATACTTGCGGAGAACTGACTCTTGCTGATGTAAATAAAGAAGTAACCCTTGCAGGATGGGTACAAAAAGTGCGTAAACTTGGTGGCGGAATGACCTTTGTCGATCTCCGCGACCGCTATGGGATTACCCAACTGGCATTCAGCAAAGATGTAAACGCAGATTTGTATGAACAATCGAATAAGTTCGGGCGCGAATATGTATTGCAGGTAACAGGTACAGTACAGGAGCGTTCGAGCAAGAATATGAATATACCGACCGGCGAGATAGAAATCATCGTCAACAGGCTGGTTATTCTGAATACATCGGAAGTTCCGCCTTTCACTATCGAAGACGAAACCGACGGTGGCGACGACTTGCGCATGAAATACCGTTATCTGGACTTACGCCGTACTCCCGTACGCAAAAATCTGGAATTGCGTCATAAAATAGCCTTTGAAACGCGCCGTTTTCTGGACGAACGCCAGTTCATAGAAGTGGAGACTCCTGTATTGATCGGCTCTACCCCCGAAGGAGCGCGCGACTTTGTTGTGCCATCACGTATGAATCCGGGAGAATTTTATGCTCTGCCACAATCGCCCCAGCTATTTAAGCAATTGCTGATGGTATCGGGATTCGACCGTTATTTCCAGATTGTAAAATGTTTCCGCGACGAAGACCTTCGCGCCGACCGTCAGCCGGAATTCACCCAGATAGACTGTGAAATGTCGTATGTCAATCAGGAGGATGTGCTGAATATGTTTGAAGGACTGACCAAGCACCTGTTCAAAAAGGTAAAAAGTATAGACATCCCGGATTTCCCGCGCATGACGTATGCTCATGCGATGAAATATTACGGTTCGGATAAGCCGGATACTCGTTTTGGGATGGAATTCGTGGAAATTAAAGATCTGACCACAGGTAAGGATTTCGTCGTATTCGATTCTTCCGAATATGTAGGAGCTATCTGTGCCAAAGGCGCGGCATCATATACCCGTAAACAACTGGATGCACTTACCGACTATGTAAAACGCCCGCAGATCGGGGCCAAAGGGCTTGTATATGTACGCTATGAAGCTGATGGCTCTCTGAAATCGTCCGTAGATAAATTCTATACAGCCGAAGACCTGAAAAAATGGGCGGAACGTTGTCAGGCAGAGCCGGGCGACCTTATCCTTATCATATGCGGCGAAACTGAAAAGGCACAGAAACAGCTATGCGAACTTCGTCTCGAAGTAGGAGATCAACTGGGACTTCGCGATAAGAATAAATTTAATTGCTTGTGGGTTATCGACTTCCCTCTGCTGGAAAAAGACGAAGAATTGGGACGCTTTTTTGCAAAGCACCATCCGTTTACCAGCCCGAAGGAAGAAGATATTCCATTACTGGATTCCGATCCGGGAGCTGTACGTGCCAATGCCTATGACATGGTAATCAACGGTGTTGAAGTTGGTGGGGGTTCGGTTCGTATCCACAACAGCCAGTTACAGAATAAGATGTTCCATGTAATCGGGTTTACCGAAGAAAAGGCTCAGGCTCAATTCGGCTTCCTGATGAATGCATTCAAATACGGAGCGCCTCCGCATGCAGGTCTGGCATTTGGCCTCGACCGTCTCGTATCTCTTTTCGCAGGGCTGGATAGTATCCGCGACTGTATTGCGTTCCCTAAAAACAATTCGGGACGTGACGTAATGATCGACGCGCCGGCTGTCCTTGAACAGGAACAATTGGATGAATTGAATCTGAAAGTGGTGATAAAGGAATAATTCTGAATAGTAAATTCAGAAATAAATTTAATCGAAATACTTACTGAAAAGGGGCTGTCTTAAAAGTAATACTTTGCTAACGTAATATTACTTTTAAGACAGCCTCTTTTTATATTCGATCAATTTTTCTTGTCCAGTTCACGGGCTACCCTGCTCTTCATATTATCGCCCCGCAGGTCACGGGCCAATATCGTTCCATCGGGACCGATAAGTATTATATGAGGTATACCTCTTACACCATACATTTTGGTAGGTATCTCCTGCGCATTTATTATCTGCGGCCATTCTACTTTATCTTCTGCAATAGCCCTTTCCGTATCTTCCGGCTTATCCCATACGGCAACACCTACAATCTCGAATTTATCCCCTTTATATTTTTTGTATATCTCTTTCATATTCGGAGTTTCTCCCCTACAAGGGCCACACCAGCTTGCCCAGAAGTCTACTAATATATATTTGCCTTTTCCGGCATAATCCGACAGTGATACTTTTGTGCCATCAGGCTGCTCTATTGTAAAGTCACTAAATAACTGACCTTCAGCAGTCTTTTTCAGGGCATCATTTGTTTCCACAACTTTTTTCACCATTTCCAAGGAAGCAATATCTTTACTTAATTTGGCCACAGCAGTATCTATCTGACCTGTACGCATCCACATCGACATCTCGTACAATACAACAGACCCGATAACATTATTTGTGTTAGCATCGAATGTATTTTCCATCAGGTCCATATATTTAGGAGTCCAAACTTTAATAAATATACTATCGAACTCTGCCTTGAACTTATCTTTATCCTTAATTTTATTTTTTAACTCCGTATAGATATTTTCTCTTTCCTTATACAGTCCACCCGTTTTCTTATTATAATCTGTCAATGCATCATTCAATGGAGTATTTGACGCTATGCCATCTTTTAAATTAACAATTATTCGTCCTGTATCCAGTATTAACGGTACATATGCACCATCTTCAATGAATACTCCGGCATACCGGATAGTATCTGCGATCCCTTTAAATACAAATTTGTTGCTATCTATCAAAACGCTGTCTATCTTATTATTTCCCAACCTATTATGGTCGACAAGATAGATTTTCTGCCCATTATAGGTCGAATCAGCTATACCCTCAACCATATACCCGGGTATTACAGGCTGTTTTTTTTCACAGGAAACAATAATGGCCATACTTGTTACCATTATTAATAAAGCATGGATTGTTCTTATTTTCATATTATTAAGTATTAGAATCGATAAATGTAAAATTTTTAAAATATCTTTCCCCAATAATACTGTTAAATAAACAAAAGAGGCTATTCTTCCAAACTTGCCGTACACAGACTTTGTAAAACGTGATTTGTGCCTGAAATAAAAGATTCCGGTCGTAATGGATAAAGATTTTCAAAGAAAATTATCTATATAGGCAGAAAGCTGATAGCATATAATATCAGTTCATCGTTCTTTGAAAATTTGAAATTACAAAAACAGGAAGAAACAGACAAAAGAGAAAAATGGGACAAAACTGTCAAGTTTGTCAGGTTTTTACAAAATAGTTACTGGTTACAAGTTTTGTCGCTTCGTATTTCTAAAGGCTAAAAGCGATTGGCTAATATCCAGAAAAAATTGACAGATAATAAAAAGTGAAAAAAGTGTCAGATTTGTCAGGTTTTTACTCCTACCCTATCAGATACAGATACTTATCTGGGAATTCAAAAAACAGGGTTGCTCAAAGAACAACCCTGTGGTATTTAAGCCTTAACTATGATCTAGGGATATTGACAGCCAGAATGCTTTCGATCTTTAATCCAATGAACAGCAATGTCAACAGGTTCCGTAGAGTCCGAAAACGCCGTGTTATGACCTAATGTTGAAAATAGACAGTAGTCGTAATATCTCCCCTGCGCTTTGAGTGAGTTTAGACTATCCATCGATAACCTTACGGGGACTTGTACATCCTTGTCGCCAAAAAGCCAAAGGCCCGGAATTGAAAGTTTACTAAGGACATCGCAAGGATCAGTACTTACAAATTGATCCAATTGATAACGATCCGGCTCATTACTTATACGTTCGCGTGCCTCCGGGATGTATTTACGCACATCTGCGTCGGTGTGACTATCCCAAAAATCGGGTTTTCCTTCTGTATAATGCTGAAAAATAAGCTGATCGAGAGTTGGAATAACAGCACCGCTAAACAATACCATAAAATCCACAATAGGATTGTTATTTGCGGCAATAGGAATTATCCACCCTGCCTGACTGATACCTACCAAACCAATGGGAATATTTTTATCTAACTGATGAAGTACATTTAGAGCGGTGCTTGCATCTTTAGCTAATAGAGTGAGATTAGCCGAATCAACGTTGTTAGTTCCTACTTCCGGACCGGCATAAATCCCTTCCGATTCGCCTACTCCGCGCTTGTCATAGGTTAACACCGAGATACCTTTTTCGGCCAAAAGCGATGCAAATTCTCTCATCCGGGGTGCCTGACCAGAACCATGTACAAGGACTACCGCTGCATGCGAATGCCGTGGCGTGTAAATTGTGCCGGCCAAAGTGACTCTTGCACTCTCAAATCTGATATCCTCAGCGGTCACGTCCGGCGATTGGGCTTTTACTTGATTCAAGGATACTAAGAGTAAGAGTGCAAAAAGACATCCCCTATAAAAAACAGCGATATTTATTAATCTATCAACGCTTTTAATATAACTTATAATACAATCTTTTTTTGTCATATTTCCAGATTTAAATTAGTTTGATTCACTTTATAATAAGACATAACAGGCAAAAAAAGGTTACACATTTCTTAATAAAACACAAACATTCTTTTCAAAAAAGAAAGCATCTCACTTTTGAGATGCCTTCTAACATTATATAAACAAGTGATTACAGTTTATATTCTTGCCAGTTCTTGATCGGGATATCCGTTTCCTTCATTTCGCAAAAGGCCTGAATAAATGCACTTGCCAAACGGGCGTTCGTGATTAGCGGGATATTGTGGTCGATAGCTCCTCGGCGGATTTTATAGCCGTTGGTAAGCTCGCGGCGTGTATGATTTTTAGGGATATTGACAATCAATTCGAACGTGTGATTCGACATCATATCCATCACATTATGTTCCTTTTCTTCATCCGGCCAACTGACTACCATTGCCTTAACACCATTATCTGCTAAGAACTGAGCTGTTCCGGCTGTTGCGTAGATATCATAATTGCTTTCCTGCAACATGACACAGGCATCCAGTAGGTCTACTTTCGATTTACTGTCGCCTGACGAAACCATAACACTCTTCTTCGGGATATTATATCCGACCGAGATCATCGATACCAGCAATGCCTCACTGAAATCATCTCCCAGACAACCGACTTCGCCGGTCGAGGACATATCCACACCCAGAACAGGGTCAGTGTTATGCAGACGGGAGAATGAGAACTGGGAAGCTTTTACACCAATCCAGTCGATATCGAAATTTGAGTTATCCGGTTTTTCATAAGATGCATCCAGCATAATGCGGGTCGCTGTCTCGATGAAGTTACGTTTCAACACTTTAGATACAAAAGGAAAGCTGCGTGAAGCGCGAAGATTACATTCGATTACTTTCACATCGTTATTTTTAGCCAGAAACTGAATATTGAAAGGTCCGCTTATATTTAGCTCTTTCGCTATCTTACGGCTTATCCGTTTGATACGGCGGGCAGTCTCGAAATATATCTTCTGAGCCGGGAAAACAAGTGTTGCATCACCCGAGTGTACTCCGGCAAACTCCACATGTTCCGAAATAGCATATTCCACGACCTCGCCATTTTTAGCTACGGCGTCGAATTCTATTTCCTTTGCGTTTTGCAAAAACTGGGAAACTACTACCGGATATTCTTTCGAAACCTTTGCGGCCAGCGTCAGGAATGTCTCCAGCTCCTCGGCATCGTGACATACATTCATCGCCGCGCCTGAGAGGACGTAAGACGGACGCACCAGTACGGGATAGCCCACCTTCTCTACAAATCCCTGAATCTCGCTCAGACTGGTCAATTCCTTCCATGCAGGCTGGTCTACACCAAGCTGATCGAGCATACTGGAAAATTTATGACGGTTTTCAGCCCTGTCGATAGACAATGGAGATGTTCCCAAAATCGGAATATCCTGACGATGTAACCTTATGGCAAGGTTGTTCGGTATCTGTCCTCCCATCGATACAATTACACCCTTAGGCATTTCCAGATCGAGGACATCGAGTACCCGTTCGAATGATAATTCGTCGAAATAAAGACGGTCACACATGTCATAATCCGTAGATACGGTTTCAGGATTATAATTAATCATGATAGATTTATACCCCAGTTTGCGGGCAGTCTGCACGGCATTTACCGAACACCAGTCGAATTCTACCGAGCTACCTATACGGTACGCCCCCGAACCAAGTACCACGACCGATTTATCATTTTTGAAATACGGCACATCGTGTTCGCGCCTGTCGTATGTCATATACAGGTAGTTCGTCAGATCAGGGTTTTCCGAAGCAACTGTATTGATACGTTTTACAGACGGCAGTACATTCATCTTCTTACGAAGAGCGCGTACACGAAGGGATTCTTTTTCTACGTTGCCATCAGGATCTTCTACAAAGCGCGCAATCTGGAAATCGGAAAATCCGAGATGTTTTGCTTTTAGCAGTACTTGTTCCGGGACATCTTCTATACTCTTATAATCTTTCAGGATAAGAGAATAGTCATATATATTTTTCAGCTTCTCGAGGAACCACGGGTCAATCTTAGTCAGGTCGTGTATTCTTTCTACGGTATATCCTTCTTCAAATGCTTTGGCAATGGCGAATATACGCAGGTCGGTCGGGTTCGAAAGTTCTTCATCGAGATTATTGAATTCCAGCTCGCGGTTACCTACAAAACCGTGCATTCCCTGCCCAATCATGCGAAGCCCTTTCTGGATAATCTCTTCGAAGGTTTTTCCGATAGACATTATTTCACCTACCGACTTCATACTGGAACCGATAAGGCGTGAAACTCCGACAAATTTACTTAAATCCCAACGCGGAATCTTACAGATCAGGTAGTCGAGCGAAGGGGCTACATAAGCTGAATTAGGCGTACCCATCTCTCCTATCTGGTCGAGAGTATAACCTAATGCGAGTTTTGCCGCAACAAAGGCCAATGGATAACCTGTCGCTTTCGATGCCAATGCCGAAGAACGGCTTAATCGCGCATTTACTTCTATAACACGATAGTCGTCAGTTTCGGAATTGAAAGCATACTGGATATTACACTCCCCTACAATACCGATATGGCGGATGGCTTTTTTCGAAAGCTCCTGCAACATGGTCAGTTCTTTCTCATCGAGGGAACATGTAGGCGCAACAACGATACTTTCCCCTGTGTGAATGCCGAGAGGATCGAAATTCTCCATACTGGCAACGGTGAAACAGTGGTCGTTCTTATCTCTTATCACCTCAAATTCTATTTCTTTCCAGCCTTTGAGAGATTCTTCTACCAGTATCTGTCTGGAATAGGCAAACGAACTTTCACACAAGGTCTTGAACTCTTCCAGATTGTTACTGATGCCGCTACCCAAACCGCCTAAGGCATAGGCAGAACGTACCATCACAGGGAAACCGATACGCCTGGCAGCAGCAATAGCATCTTCCATTGTTTCCACAGCCTGACTGACAGGTGTTTTCACATCTATCTCATTCAGTTTCTCTACAAACAGATGGCGGTCTTCGGTAGCCATAATCGCTTCTACGGAAGTACCCATAACTTCTACTCCATACTTTTGGAGGGTACCGTTCAGATATAATTCCGTACCACAGTTAAGGGCTGTTTGTCCTCCAAAAGCGAGCAAGATACCATCTACGTTCTCTTTCTTTATTATTTCCTCAACGAAATAAGGAGTTACAGGTAGAAAGTAAACCTTATCGGCAATACCTTCCGAAGTCTGGATAGTTGCAATATTGGGATTAATCAATACAGTATAAATCCCTTCTTCTTTTAAAGCTTTTAAAGCTTGTGAACCGGAGTAGTCGAATTCTCCGGCTTGCCCGATTTTGAGTGCGCCCGAGCCCAGCACGATGGCTTTCGTGATCTTTTTGTTAATTGACATAGAATTATGGCTAATTGTAATAGATTATTTAGTAATTGCGTAAAGATAAGGCATTTTTATGAATAAGCCCTAAAATATATTATGGTGCTATATCGATAAATAATGGTCTGTGGTCTGATGCAATGCTGTCGTCCAACACTTTAGCATGATATACAGGATATATGCTTCCTGTTGCCGTATATCCCATAATGTAGTCAATAACCCTATCGGGACTGACGGACGGAAAAGTCATGTCTTCTACATTATTAAGGATTTTCCATCCGGCCGATAAGAGTTTTATCTCTTCCGAATCAGGCTCTGCATTCAAATCTCCGATCAGAAAAACAGGCTTGCCATATGCTTTCGCTTGCTGGTTTATAATTTCAATTGAAGACTTGCGGTCTTCTTTGGTTAAGGAGAGATGTGTGGCAAAGATAATGTGATCTTCAAACTCGGCTATAAGAAGTGTACGTTGTTCTTCCTTTCCCGGCAGTGATATATTTCTTGACGATAAGGGACTTCTTTTAGATAATATTCCTACGCCATATTTCCCTCCCTGAAATGAAATGGCAGCTCCATAAACGGCATGCATCCCGGTGAGATTACTTAATTTACCGAGAACATCAATACCATTGCTGCGCCGGGTTACACTGTCGAGCTCCTGAATAGCCAGTACATCGGGAGATACGGATTCTATTATATCTGCTATCCGTTGGTAGTTGGTTATATTATCCATACCACGGGCATTGCGGATATTGTAGCTCATAACCCTGAATGCGTCCCTCTCGTGAGGATACTGCTCTTTCTGAGCAAATAAGGAGGACGTAAAAGCCACAAAAAAACAGGCTAGAAATAGTTTCTTCATTGTGTTGATATATAATTATGTTAAAGATACCAATATTTAGTATAGCGTCAGACTCATTTATATAAAAATCAGTCTTCAATCAGCAATTCCGGTCTGTGGAAGGATAAGCATTTATCAATTTCCTTACTCCGACAGGGTATAATGTCATATCCTGCGCTCCCGAAGGGATATAACAAACAGGAGTGATAAGGGTAAAATGATAAGTTTTTTCATATATTCCTTGTAAAATAAAAAGGATATACCCCTTTTATTCAGGATATATCCTTTTCTTATATTCTAAAGGTTAATTATTTACGGATAACTTCACCTTTAATATTCAATCTGTAAATTGAGTCCGGCACATTAGAGAATACTGTTACATCCTTGTTGAATGTCCCCGGACGGCCAGTCGTAGAATAAGTTACTTTAATCTTACCCTCTTTGCCGGGCAATACCGGCTCGTTTGTATAATCCGGCGTGGTGCAGCCACAACTTGCCTGTACCCTTTGTATAAGGAAAGGCGCCGTACCTGTATTTTTGAAAATAAACTCGCAACTTACCGAACCGGCACTTTCTGCAACTTTACCAAAATCGTGTACTGCTTTTTGAAAAGTTACCTTAGGCGCTTTTTTACCGTCCTGAGCTGCGATAAAACCTGTCGATAGCACTAATGCAAACAGGATAAGTCCAATCTTTTTCATATTCCTAATTCTAAATTTACTAATTAATCGAATGTAGTTTCTAAGTTCTTTTGCTCTAAAGAGTTTACAAATGTAACAATAAAATTAACTACATGTTTAACTTTTTACATTATTTTGCATAGCATAGAGTTATATCAGTTCATATATATCCATAAGAACACCGGTTTCTTTGATATTTTGAGTATCTCATCTACCTTACGCATCATCTCATCACTAATGACGGGGCATCCCTGACTCCAGCCCAGTGGCAGATGTTTGGGATAAATATCATGGTCGGCAACAGGAGTATGAGAATGTAATACGACCCAGCGTTTGAAGGCATTATTATTCGTCTTATCCAGTCCGTGCATCTTATAGTGGACATTGATACCCCAGCTGCTGTATGCACGGGCACCTATCTTATATTTTCCCAGCGAAGAGCAATAACTGCCTTCCACATTACTGAACACAGGCTTCGATTGAGTACTTTCCATCCCATAGCCATGGCAGCAAAGGCTTGAATACCGTAGGGTATCTCTTATAAAGTCCCAGACAAAGAAGCGTTTCTTCCCCGAATGGATACTAAAATCGATAAGGATACAGTATTCTGTATTGTAACCTTTCGATTTGCAATAAGCCAGAGCTGAATCGGCTTTAGCCTTAAGGCGGATAAAAGCTAGCTGCTTTTCATCTTCTGTATTTCTATGCTCCGTCTGATCTGCCCTACTGTTGCAGGACTTGTATCTGATGAAAGATACAAGCCCAACCAGTAAGAGTGTGGCTAATATGACAGAGCCGAATGTTTTCATGTACCTGTAGTTTTAGCTGTAAAAGGTCTTTTGTATCATATTTACTATTCTTTCACTGTCACCTTTATTCCCTGCGTATGCGATACAAATTCCGGTGCATACATACATTGAATAGTCGTGATTCCATTTGCATATTCCCCTGTACGGTTTACATACACAGGATATTCCAACACATAAGTGCCTTTAGGCAGATGATCGAAGTAAAAATTAGTGGATGCGTCTTTCGCCATCTGATAGTATATCAGACCACCGGCCCACCTTGTACCAGAAATAGTCTGCTGCGGTTCGAAACATGGCGCACGCATATCTTTCAACTGCACAAAATCCATATCCCTGTCGGTGCGTACTGTCAGACGGATTATAACTTTATCGCCGACTGTCAGCGGGTTCGACTCAGTTATCAGGGTCAAACCTTTTCCTGCTGCCGATACATTTTCTTTAAATAGCTCCTTGCTTACATTGAGATTGCCTTTTTGTGCAGTTATCTTGTCCGGATTTTCGTAATATTGCCAGTACATAGCACCATAAGCAGGCTGGGAAGAGGAGGTGGTTACTTCCACTCTTCCCATATCATTCGCTATTTCCGACTTATTCCATGTTTGTTTGAAATAGCCTGTTCCCAGTTCTTTATTTTCAGGTTGTACAGTCTGGCTTCCTACCTTGATTGCCGTCGGAGCGGGTTCAGTTGTAAACCAGTCCGTACCTGAGCTTAACAAGGCACTGATAGCATCAACAGACGCATGGGTCGATTCCCATACCTGCGTACGCTTCTGATTCAGCAACCAGCGTTTCATCATATCCATTTCCTCTTTAGATGCGCCGTTTTGTTCCAAAGCATCCATCAGGAATGTATGCACACTGATAGCAGATAATGACATAAATACATTGCTGCGGTTATTTGGCCAGTACATGCCCATTCCGGCATTCTTAACGGCATGTTCCCTGATTGATTTTACAATCTTGTTTGCCTGCTCTTTTTCTCCGTTTTGTTTCAGTACAACCGAAAGGATAGAACGTTCATACAGGTTCAACTTAGTCCAGTTCCTGGTTGCCACATCTGTATAGAAACGCTCGGCAGCACGTGCTTCCTGACTAATCGGTATATCACGATAGAATGAGCGTACATAAGCAAATTCGAGCTGATTGGTAGAAATAGTTGTAATCTTTTCCCAGTCTTTATTATACTTTCTAAGGTTTTTGAAATCTTCCGCAATCTGATTATCAATATATTTCAATGCTTTCATTTGCATTTCTTTTATCTCCTGCGGATACTCCACCTGTCCTGTTTTTTGCAAATTAGCATATCCGTAAAGTATATACTGAGTTACCGAACGGCTCGGATAAAGTCCCTTGTACCACGACCAGCCTCCGTCACTTGTTATTAGTTCCGCTAATTTCCTTGTGGCTGCGTCTGTTTGTTGTTTTGTATTATTCAGATCGAATAATAATGATAAACGCTGCATTTGTTCTGTTTCGTCTTTGGCATCGAGTACCCAAGGCGTTTCTTCCAGTAAGACAGCTTTCAGTTCTTCATCTTTTTGAAGTTTGGAAACGAGCGCTTGCTTATCTGCTCCCTGCTTTTGCCAAGCCTGTATCATAGAAGCTACTTTCGGATACTGGCGGACAATCGAAGATCCCAATGTATTCACATAATAACTCGCAAACCAGTTCACTGCGTTTTCATTCGACGGATTGCTCAAAGTAGGCAATGCCTGTACCGCATACCATGCCGGATTGGATGCATATTCCAATGTCAGACGATAGTTGCTCGCTGTGTTTGACGTATTGTTATATAGTTTATCGAATGTGAATGTGCTTGTGCCCTGCTTCGTTATATCTATCGGCATGCTTTCCGTTACCAGCATACGGTTCGATAATACGGCCAACACGTGCTGCTCACCGTCACTGAACGATTCGTTTTGTGCTACAATGCGGCAACCTATTAATTCTATATCAGCAGGAATATCGAATATCCAGCTAACTGATGTAGAGGCATCTTTTTCAAGGGAGAATGTTTGTTTTTGGTTTGCCAGACCTAAATCTATTACTTTCTCTGTTGTAGGATCGAAGAATTCGATATGTACATCACCGGATAAAGACTTATCCGAGAGATTTGATATTTTAGTGGAAATACTTGTCTTATCTCCCTGACGGACAAAACGAGGCATATTAGGCGTCACCATCAGTTCTTTACGGCTAACCACCATCTGCTCTAATGTACCTACACGCGCATCTTTATCGTGAGCCAATGCTCTGAAACGCCACGTAGTATTGCTTTCGGGTACAGTGAAAGATATAAGGGTCTCGCCTTTTTCGTTAGTCCTCAACTGAGGAAAGAAGAATGCTGTCTCGTTGAAGTTCTGACGGATTTGAGGGGCAGAAGCAACCGGATTTGAAGGATCAAGTTTATCCAATAAACCTTCTACACCTCCTGCCGAATCGGCAACTACAACAGATTCTTCAAGCATAGCCTGCGGTGCGGCAATAGCCACTCCGGCAGCCCGGCCTTGCAACACATTCGAAACTGAACCAGTCAGCATATGTGTCTTTCGAGTACCATATCCGACAACCACAACTTCATCATCTGTATAGTTTAAATATTGTTGAGGAATATCTCCCAATGCATTATTCCGTCCGTATGAATATATATAATCAAACCAATTGATGACATCTTTCGTCCTTTCAGGAATCGATATATCATATTGAGCCTTATAATAAAAATTAAACCATCGGGTATAATCATTACTATACCATGGGAAATTGTAATTTATTGGCATTACATATTCCCTGCTTGCGTACGGACGGTTAAATGACCATGCCGTATACGGATACAGCTTATCCAGAGAAGTGTCATACATAGAAGCCAGCAGTTCTGCCAAAGCGGGTTGATTTGTTGTATCCTTTACGCTTATAGTCCATGTTTCGGCCTGTCCCGGACGAAGCTTATCACGGAATACTTCCAGTTTAATATTCAATTGAGTATCCGGCAAATCTGTTTTCTTATACAATGAAGCCCCTTTATTATAAAGTTTACCATCCCTTACCGATGTGAATGTCATTTTCAACTCATCGCCGTACTCGTCTTTGTAAGGCACGGTGAATGTCTGGTTTGCATCACTGAGTTTTACGAAACGTTTTTCAAATACCTTCTTATTATTATACAACTGATAAAGGACATATGAATCTTTTTCAGATGAACCGAATATAACTTCACCCGGCTTGTTTTTCTCAAATAACAGATTCTTTGTTACCAGCCATTCATTTGTCTTTACAGGTGGTTTCTTGTCAGCATAAGAATAAAGTACGAAATTCTGCTTTTCACCCACTTCATACCCTTTGCTATCCAATGCTCTCACCTGCAACTGATATTTACCCGACGCTAATGTTTTCAATCTGGCTTTCAGTTCGGTTTGCTCTCCCGTTTTGAATGAGCCGGACAATACATTGCCTTGTATCAGTATCGAATCATTATCATCCAGCGCGTATATTTCATAAGTTCCTGAGGTTTCAATATCCTGTGCCTGCAAGTTACGGGCAGCGATTTTGAGTTCGTAGTCGCTTGCTTTCTCCATCTGTTGCGGTATATCGATATTGATTACCATCGACACATTCCCTACGGTTAGGGTATAAGTGTTCGACTGTGTTTCGCCATTCACATCCGTAACCGTAGCTGTAATGTTGAATGTATATATCTGCTTGTCATTGATGGAACGCAGAAGCGCCCTGTTGCCATCTCCGGCTTCGGGAGTGAATGTAATTTCGAACGAACCGTCATCGTTTGTCTTCACAATACCATCCGTAAAAGGCGTGGTGTTACCTGAACGCCAATACCAGAAGCTAAACTGCTCACGGGTTATATTGTATTTCACATCGGCACCCTGTAAACTGATGCCCGAAAAGTTCTTGGCATAGCCTTTCAGCGTCACCTCTTCCCCGAATGTATAAGTTTTATCTACTTTATCGAAGGTTATTTCAAAGGTAGGACGTTTGTATTCTTCTACATTAAAATAGGCTGAAGCGTCGTCTATCTCAATATGATATCCTCCCAAAAGACTTGTTTGCGGCAAGATAAATTCGCCGGATATAGAGCCGAATTCATTTGTTATGATGTCCTTTTCAGCAATAGATTCACCATTTGCATTGTATAATTCAACAGTATATTCTTTATTCGCCAGCAATTTAGAACCATTATCTATGGCTATTGCTTTGAAATAAACGGTCTGGCCCGGACGGTAAATACTCCTGTCCGTAAATATACTGATGGCCTCTTCATCTCCGTCTTGCTTATTCTGATTCCATCTGTAATTCTGAGCCGATAAGGTTTCTGCCCGCAAGCAGGAATCAGCTCCTAATTCAACCTTATATGTAGCTATGTTATAACGATACTCATCAGTACTAATCGTTTTATCATTATAAACAGCAAGTCCCGAAGCATCTGTTTTAAGCGTTGTAACCAATAGCTGACTTGTTCTTCTGCCAGGGGATTCGATGGCATATATTTTAACTGTGGCATCTTTCACCGGTTTGCCTGTCATACGGTCTACTACAAGTATTTCGTATTCATCTTTGGCGCTGTTGCGGGACAGTGTAATTAATGAAGATACAGTAAAATCGAATGTATTATTTATTTGTACATTTGAATCATCTTTCGTAGTACCGTTTTCCAAACTATCTTTCGAAAGACAACTAAAAGAATATTTTCCGACAGATAAGACACCTAAATCTACAGACAATGTGTCCTGCTGATAGGCAGCTTTAGAAATCAGGCCCAACTGAATATCTTTCACCTGATTGTACTTTCCGTTTTCTACTTTATATAATTTGAAATCCGGCTTTTCCGTCAAAGCTTGTAAATTCTTATGTATCAATATCAGTTGAAACGGTTGTTTCGGATACTGTAACTGATTTCCTTTTATTGTCAGGGACGGATATTCCATTTCATTCAATCTGGCTTGAAGCACTTTTGCCCCGTATGATGCCGGATATTTATCTATACCTTTCTTTATCCATGTGTAAATCTTTTCTCTTACATCGGCTGATTGAGTTCCGGTATATGAATCTACTATTTTATTTATAATCTCAGTAGACACTTCATTGTTCTCATATTTCTTTTCCAGAGCGATGAAAATGTCTAATACTTTATCACCAGACAATGTACGGGAATTCCGACTAAGATAGTTTGCCTTATCAATCTCCGTGAAAACAAGTGTCGGTATCATATTACGGCTCAGTAAATCCTTCATATATTGCTGGTAATACAGATAGATTATTTGCCGCTTATCCGCTCCGGCGCCAATATTGAGTTTGATATATTCATCTGCCGGGGCTGCCAGTTGCTCCAGACTTGCCCCCGTAAGCGTTGCATCATATTCCCGATACCCCATACCCTCTATTCTTTTTACAATCTGAATAGCGCGTTCCATCAGGAAGTCGTATAAAGTAGGATAGTATTTCTGACCGTCAGTACCTAAGAGTATTATATCGTCATAAGCCTTGGTTGTGGATTGTTTAAGCGCCATGATATCTTTTACCGATAAATCCAAGTTCCCGATAATCTTATTCATAAAGATATTACTGCTCCACTCTTTCATATCTTCAGGAACAATATCCTGTAAATCGGTTCGCTGGTTTATCTGCCACTGGTTGCTGTTATAATAGTCGGAATATAGCTCAGCTAACATTGAATGCAACAAAGCTTTTTCTTCCGTATTGGTCGTCTGAGATAATAAATCCTGCAAATCTATGAAGATGGCCTCGCTATCGCTTCTGTCAATTTGTTTCTTATATTTATTTTTATAGATCAGAACTTTGATGACTTGAGTGGTATTCTTATCGGAAATAGCCTTTTGCAGAATTTCATCTACAGATTTAGCGGCCGATTGCGGAAGACTTTGTTGCTCATAATCTTCTACCTGTTTCCACTCATTTTCATATTTCTTATTTGATGTTTGTGCTATCATACTGATGCTCAATAAAAAGAACAGACTAATCAATAATTGCTTCTTCATATTATTATGTTTTGTATTTTCTCTCAATATATTATAGACGGATTTTAGGTGTATTATTCATAAGGAAAAGAGTTAAAATTAGTTATGAGTTATATACTTTCAACTCATCACTTACAACTTATCATTTACTAACATACATTCCCAACCATACGGCACCAATGCCTAATACGCAGCTGGCTAATGTATAAACAAAGGCCATTGTCATCTGGTTGTTGTTGGCCAATGTTAAAGTTTCGCTGGCGAATGTGGAAAAAGTTGTAAAGCCTCCGCAAAATCCCGTTATAAGCAGAAACCGGAGATTATTGGATGGTAAAAGGTTTGCAAATAAACCGATACAAAAGCAGCCCAGAATATTGACTGCAAATGTCCCGACAGGAAACGGGAAGGGTTCTGATCGCGTTACCAGCACTGAGGCGAGAAAACGCATAACGCTGCCCACTGCACCTCCTATACTGACTAAAAGAATCTGCTTTAACATAGCTCAAATTTACATGTTTATTTTTAAACAATAGATAAGTTGTCAAAAATAGACTTCCTCAATTCGCTATTTATGTAATAATAACATTAATGATATGCTTTTTGAGTGTGATGTAAAACCTGTATCGTTTGCCTCCGCCCAATTGCTGATGACATTCGTATATTCCAGGCTGGCTAATTTCATTAAGGGAGATTCGGTAATTCGGTTCAAAGTAAAAATCGGGGCTTTTATTTAACGATCGTTAAACAAAAATACATATATTTGCATATGCCAAAAGTTCAAACAAATAAAGAAGAGTTGATAAAAAAATCGATGCAGGTATTCATCAAAACCGGATACTTCCACACAACATTAGCCTGCCTGGCAAAAGCCTGTAGTATAGAGAAACCTCATTTTTACTATTATTTTAAGGATAAGAAAGATTTAATGAATCAGGTACTGATTTATGCAAGTGCCCAAATAGAAAAGCTAGTATTCGATATAGCATATAAAGAAGATATAAAACCTTCTGTACGCTTACATGTAATACTAGATAATGTACTGAAAATTCATACAAAAAATAAATACGGGTGTCTGATGGGAAATACACTCCTCGAAACAGTTGGGAGGGAGCCATATTTCAAGCCTGTGCTATGTGCATATTTCAACAAATGGAGGGAAACCCTGACACATCTGTATCTGGCCGCTTATGAAGAAGAACAGGCAAAGGATATGGCAAATGAGGATGTTGCCAAATTGCAGGGAGGCATCATGTTGATGAGGCTCTACGAAGATAAAGATATTCTTGGAAAAGTAACTGATAATATCAAAACCAGACTATAAATTTTGTAAACTATTAGAATTAACGTATAAGAAATGAATGCAATTATTAATTCAATAGGGATTTATATCCCTGAAAAACGAATAGACAACCATTATTTTGAAAGTATAGTAGACACAAGTGACGAATGGATAACCACCCGTACAGGTATCAGCCAGCGGTTTTATGCCGCGGAGAACGAATATACCAGTGACCTGTGTGTAAAAGCAGTGCAAAACCTTGCGTCCAAATACAATAAGGATTTATCGGATATTGATTTTATCATTGTAGCTACCACCAGTGGTGAACAGGTTATGCCCAACATGGCAAGTCAGGTACAAACCCGGCTGAATATTCCGAATGCGGGATGTATAGATGTTTATGCTGCCTGCGCAGGATTCGTGTATGGAATTATCCTCGCCAAAGGACTGATCGCCGCCAGCACACATAAAAAAGTACTGGTAATAGGAGCGGAAACACTTTCGAAAATTGCAGATTTTACCGACCGGACTTCCTGTATATTGTTCGGAGACGGCGCAGGAGCCGTTATAGTGGAAGCCAGTGACGAAAACCATATATTTGATGCACTGACCGAGACGGATGGTTCGCATGGGAAAGACCTGTATCTGGCACACCAGAATGTACCGATAAACGGAGAACCTGTTATTCCGGACCGCAATTTACACCAAAATGGGAAAGCAGTTTTCAAATGGGCGGTAAGCACTCTGGTTGGAAAAATACAGGAACTGACTTCCAAGAACCACCTGAAACTGGACGATATAGACTGGTTCATACCACACAGTGCAAATATACGGATACTCGAATCGGTATGTTCAGGGCTGAATGTCCCGATGGACAAGTGTCTGGAGAGCATCAGAAACTATGGTAATACTTCCGCTGCATCCATTCCTATAGCCTGGTATAACGGCATAGAATCGGGTAAAGTAAAGCCGGATGACAACTTATTGTTGATCGGCTTTGGTGGAGGATTGACCTGTGCCGGAATATGCCTGCAAAATAAAATTGAGAAAAAGTAAAAATATCTATCTGATTCACAGGAGGAAATGAAATAAAATTCATTTCCTCCTTTTTTATTCTATTTCTTTTGTCTAAAAAAATAGACGAATTATTTCGTTGTCTAATTTTTTAGACTAAATTTGCGGTATAACTAATGAATATCGAAATATGAAAAAGACAATCTTACTATTAGCATCATCAGTCCTTTCAGCAACTGTATGTTCCCAACAGGTGGTATCTGTCCGGAAAATAGAAAAAGGAGATATCAAACAGGAAAAACTCGATGCCGCAACAATCCGCTGTTATTATAAATTCACACAACCTGTAACAGCAGATAAAGAGACTCGTCAGCAAACAGATACGATGACTCTGGATATCGGGCAGAAAGTTTCCCGGTATTATGATGCTGCACGTATGAAGCGGGATTCTCTATTTGGCGACTTTATGAGCAATAAGTTAAATCCGTCTACAATACAAAGCATATCGATAATGAAAGACGGGGATATGTCGACGTTGGATAACAAGGGTGGAACAACTTTTGATTCTACAACAAAAGGGGAAACAGCTCAATTATTCAAAAAACGCCGGACAGGAGAAATAATAACAATTGACAGGGCCGATAATGCCCCACAAAAATATAAATGCGCAGAAACTATCCCTGCACAGCAATGGAATATCTCGACCGATACACTGACCGTGCTGGGCTATATATGCCAGAAAGCTACTACGGAATTTCGCGGACGGAACTATGAAGCATGGTTCTCTCCTGATATTCCGGTAAATGATGGTCCCTGGAAGTTCTATGGATTACCGGGATTGATAATGAAAGTATCAGATTCTGAAAATCTGTTTTCTTTTGAGCTTATAGGGTTGGAAAATCTTAACAATCCGGTTGATATTACTATGGCTCAGGAAGATTATATGAAAGCCAGCATAAAAGACCTCGAAAAATTAAAGAAAAAACAATCGGGAGGTACTGCCGTAAATGTTAACGGAGGGAATGTAATAATGATACAGAAAAAGAATAATAAAGAGTACCTGTCTTTAGAAATTGATTAAACTCCAAATCAATAAATATAAATGATGAAAAAATATCTCCTGACTTTCTTTATCCTTATATCCGGTTTCACACATGCGCAGACCGTCATTAAAGGGATAGTACTCAATGAGGAGAATAAGCCTGTACCGGATATCAATGTCACTTTACAGGAAAAGGGGCGCACCCTGATGCTCGGTTATGTATTGACTGATGAGACCGGAAAATATAAGATAGAATATAAGGGTAAGAGTGACAGTATTGTTATCATTGTTTCGGGCTTTAATATCAGCAAACAATCGAAAACAGTTAGTAACCGGAGTCAGGATGTGGACTTTTCCATTATACAGGAGTCTATCGTATTGAATGAAGTGAAGATAAAGCCGCCGAAAATAAGGCAGGCAGGAGATACGCTGAACTATATCGTGGAAAGTTTCAGCGATGCCAATGACCGTACAATAGGCGATGTGTTGAAAAAAATGCCCGGCATACAAGTTAAAGACGACGGAGCAATACTTTATCAGGACAGGCCTATAAATAAATTTTATATCGAAAATGCAGACTTATTACAGGGCCGTTATGGCATAGCCACAAATAATATAGAAGCCAAAGATGTATCCACTGTGCAGGTAATGGAAAACCACCAACCTGTGAAGGCTCTAAAAGACCGCGAATTTTCGGAAGACGCCGCTATAAATCTCAAATTGAAAGATTCGGCTAAAGGCACTCTTATCGCAAATGCACAAGCAGGTATGGGTGCTGCGCCTTTGCTTTGGAACAATGAACTGACAGGAATGTATATTGCAAAAAAGTTGCAAAATATAACCACCTATAAAAGTAATAACTCCGGCGATGATGCCGGGCGGGAGCTAAATTCGTTCTATTCGGGCGACGCTTCACGAATGAAAAGTAACAGCCTGCTGAATGTACAGGCCCCGTCTTCCCCGTCGATCAGTGAAAAGCGGTATCTGGACAATCAGGCGAATATGGTTTCATTTAATAATCTATGGAGTCTCAAAACGGATTACCAACTGACTGCAAACATCAACTATCTGAACGACTACCAGCAAAAGAGCAGTTATGCATATACAGAAAACTACCTGCCGAACGACGAAACAATAAAGATAGAAGAGTTGCTAAATTCGAGATTGAGGAAAGAAAGACTAGGCGCCGATATACAATTGAACGCCAACAAAGAAAAATATTATTTCAACAACCTGCTGAAACTCGAAGGAGTCTGGGACCGGGAACGGGGTGATGCCATTTCCACGGATAGTGTTTTTCAGCATCTAAAAAAGCCGAACTATAGCATCAGTAATACATTCAACTTGGTAAAAACGAATGAAAAACATACATGGACTTTCTATTCATTCAACGGGTACAACACCTCATCCCAGACACTACGCGTACAGCCCGTATTGTATGAACAATTGTTCAATCCTGCGCCTTCGCCGGAAGCCATGGTGCAAGACGCCGAACGGAACGACTTTGCTTCATACAGCAGAATTACATGGGGACTTGGCAAGGGTAAAATAAAACAGAATTACACATTCGGATTTAACGCGGACTTACAGCAACTCAAGTCGGCATTGCAGACCGATACAAAAAGCGGGATGGGTAATTTGGCCGACTCTATGAGAAATGATATGAGACAGAATAAGTTCGAGTGGAAATTCTCACCGAATTATACATATGCAAAAGGCTATAAGTTAAATATATCGTTGTCGTTACCTCTCAGTTATACAATATTGAATACAGACAACAATGTACCGGATAAAAAAGAAAATAAGGGGTATTTGTTTTTTAATCCCTCTCTCTTTGGCAGTTACAAATTATCCGCATACTGGAGCAGTTACCTGAATGCCGGCTACACCAACTCGACCGGAAGCCTTAATAATATGTACACTGGATATATTATGTCTTCGTATCGGAACTTATTGCGCAACGACGGGAAATTATTCAAACAGCAATCCCGGAATTACAGCCTTGTGCTAAATTACAGGAATCCGATAACAACCCTGTTTGGGATGGCAAACATATCATATTACCGGAATAAGGTTAATTTGCTTTACGACTATTATTACAGCGGTATATTAAAATTGCAATCGACCATAGATATGCCAAATACAGCAAGCGGGATAAATGCAAGTGTACACGGCAGCAAAGAAATTGAATCCATAAACACAACCGTTTTTATAGGCGGCAGCTACAATAACAGCCAGTCTTCACAAATAAATCAGGGAGAACTTATCGATTATTCCAGCCAGAACTTTTCGGTTTCACCACGCTTTCTGACGAAGTTTGGTTCAAGTGTAAGTTTTGAATATTCAATACGATACACACAAAGCCAGAGTAAAATAAAAGATAGTGGCAGAAACTTCGACCCTATACGCATAACATCACAAAATGCACAACTGAATATTTTCCCACTGAAAGGGTTGGTAATAAACCTGAGATATGAAAACTTCTATAATAATACAATTGCTTCGGGCGGCAGATCTATGTCATTCGGTGATATCGGGGTAAAATATAAATGGAAAAAAGCAGAAATAATCCTCGATTACACCAATATCTTCAATTCCGGACAATATATATCCACATCATACAGCGATGTGAGCAGATATTATTATTCTTACGATTTACGCCCGGCGGAAGTATTGCTGAAGGTGCGGTTTAAACTGAAATAAGTCCTGTAAACAGTTATTCACACATATCACTAAAGGATAAACTCTATTTTACCATTTCTTATACCCGGAAGTTTTTTGACCCTTGGCGCCTTTGCAAGAAATAATACATTATTTTCAATCCCACTTATATACTTTAATTTTGGTACATTAAAGTACATAAGTGGGATCGTAATTATTCTTTTAGCTAACAAATATCCGGAATCAATCAACCCTCAAAAAAGCTGCACCTAAATATCAGGACATTTCACAAAACCAATCTCTGAAA
>Ga0153940_1000235_pt1 | contig 32525 bp, 24 predicted proteins | sample TSNJ024MetaG_FD_104736 | JGI IMG/M metagenome (GOLD analysis project Ga0153940, IMG submission 104736) | Attine ant fungus gardens microbial communities from New Jersey, USA - TSNJ024 MetaG | ecosystem: Host-associated > Fungi > Mycelium > Unclassified | place: USA: New Jersey, Brendan T. Byrne...
ACTCCGTGACCAGCAACACGCTTCGCGATGCACAGAAATTATGCATACTGCATAATTTCGCGCGTTGTATGTCTCGGGATTTCCGTGCATAATGCACGGAAACACCTCGCGGAATAATGGGGGAGTGAACAGTAACCGAACTGTACATAAATTTGTGTTAGATATAGGAAAGTCATTGACAACCATGTTACAAAATGTTATCATTTGTTAAAAGATGATAATAACGATCAAATAATAACAACCAAGTGTGCAGCAAACACATGGAAATGGAGGAAAGTATGGCGGAAGGCGTATTGATGCCCAAGGCAGGGATTACTGTTGAAGAGTGTATCATCACCGAGTGGCTGAAAAAGAAAGGCGATAATGTGGCTGTTGGTGACATCCTTTTTACCTATGAAACAGACAAAGCAACATTCGAATGTGAATCCACGGCGGAAGGAGAAATTCTTGAGGTTTTTTATGCAGAAGGGGATGAAGTACCGGTACTTGAGGTGGTTTGTGCCATTGGTCAACCGGGAGAAAGCACTGATAACCTTAAATGCAGTGGTGAAGCATCATCAGTTGGAGAACAATCGAATGTAATGGAAGCAACAAAAACGGTAGTTGAACCAGCTACCCTAACAATTCCTAAGGCTGCAGTGCAAACTGCACAAGCAGCGAATACTGATGTAAAGATATCGCCAAGAGCCAGAATGACAGCATCAGCCATGGGAGTAAATGCCGCATTAGCAACACCGACAGGACCAGGCGGACGCATCGTAGAAAAAGATGTCCGGGATTATGCAGTGAGTCATCCACTGGAGGAAGTTGCTAAACCGGCAGAGCATAGTCCGCAGATAATACCAAATATCTCAGGCATTGAAAATGAATATGAAGACATCAAATTCACTGGTGTAAGAAAAGCAACAGCAAAAGCAATGGTCAGATCACTGACTGCCATGGCTCAGCTTACCCATCAGCATGCTTTTGACGCGACCACGATCCAGGTTCTCCGAAAGAGTTTAAAACAACATGGAGAAGCATTACAAATGTCTAACATTACTTTAAATGATATGGTATTGTTCGCGGTATCCAGAGTTCTTTTAAATCATCCGGACCTAAATGCCAACATGCTGGAAGAAAACTCTGTTCGCAGATTTAAACACGTTCATCTGGGGATGGCAGTAGATACTCCGAAAGGACTCTTTGTTCCGGTAATACGGTATGCAGACCAGATGTCCCTGGAAGAAATAGCAATAGAAGCAAAACGCATTGCCAGGCTCTGTCAGGAAGGCAAAGCCACACCGGATATTATGTCAGGGGGTACCTTTACTGTATCTAACCTGGGCTCATTAGGGGTAGAGATGTTCACTCCGGTGATCAATCCACCGCAGACAGGTATTCTTGGTGTATGTGGAATCACCACCCGGGTAAGAGAGGTGAATGGTGAACTGAAAGGCTATCCGTCAATGGGATTGTCCCTGACCTACGATCACAGAGCAGTTGATGGCTCGCCGGCATCCCGTTTTATGAAAGAACTATGTACGGCTCTTGAAAGTTTTGACTTGATTCTTATGAAATAATTGATTATAAATCGGAGAGGAAATAATGATGAAAACAGATGTACTGGTACTGGGCGGTGGTCCGGGCGGATACCTTGCGGCAGAACGTGCCGCTCAGGGCGGAAAGACCGTAACCTTGATTGAAAAGCGGGCATTGGGCGGAACTTGTTTAAATGAAGGGTGTATTCCTTCAAAAGCATTTCTGAATTCTGCGAAATTATATGAGCATGCCAAAGATAGCGAAGCATTCGGAGTGACTGCAAAAGACGTGCGGATTGATCATAGCATGGTAGTCAAGCGTAAAGAGAAAGTAGTGCATACCCTGGTCTCCGGTGTTGAAATGAAAATGAGCGCCTGCGGCGTAAATGTGATAAAAGGTGAGGGTGTTATTCAAGGCAAAACAGCAGATGGATTTGCTGCAGCAGTTAATGGTGAGATCTATACAGCTCCCAAATTAATTCTGGCTTGTGGTTCTGTTCCGGTAGTTCCGCCAATTCCTGGTCTGCAGGAAGGATTAAAGGCTGGCTATGTAATGACTAACAAAGAGATCCTGGATATCAAAGAGATTCCAGACAAACTGGTTGTGATCGGAGGCGGCGTGATCGGTTTGGAGATGGCATCTTACTTTGCGGCAGCAGGTGCGCAGGTGACTGTAATAGAAATGCTGGATAAGATCGCCGGACCAACCGAGAAAGAAATTTCCGCCCTGCTATTAAAAGACTATGTGAAAAAGGGTATTGATTTTAAACTGTCCGGCAAGGTGACTGAAGTTGGCAAGGACTTTGTACGTTACCAGGAGGCCGGCGAAGTCAAAGAAGTTCCGGCTGATGTGATTTTGTGTTCCATTGGGCGGCGCCCGTTTACTCAGGGGATAGGACTGGAGAACCTGGGGATTTACCTGGAAAACGGAGCAGTAGTTACTGATGACCACATGATGACAAATATAAGCGGCGTGTACGCAGTGGGTGATATCAATGGCAAAATCATGCTTGCGCACACCGCATATCGAGAAGCAGAGGTGGCAGTAAATCACATTCTCGGAAAAAAAGACTGTATGCGATACCATGCAGTTCCCTCGGTAATCTATACCAATCCGGAAGTAGCCGGTGTCGGTGAAACTCTGGAAAGCGCTAAAGCCAAGGGAATTGAAGCAAAAAGCGTAAAAGTGTCAATGCGTTTTTCCGGCCGCTATCTGGCAGAGGTTGAAAAAGGAGACGGTATCTGTAAACTGGTAGTGGATACCAGGAGAAACTGTCTGATTGGCATCCACATGATGGGAAGCTACGTATCTGAGATGATTTACGGAGCAGCAATAATGATTGAAACGCAGATGCCTGTCGAACGTGTAAAAGAAATGATCTTCCCTCATCCTACGGTATGTGAGGTAATTCGGGAAGCACTATTTGAAATCTAAAGAAAGAAGGAAGAGAACAATGCCAAGATCATTATATGTAGATCCGAACAAAATGCGGGCAGAAGGGAAAATTCAGTTTGAAGATATCCCGATTAATATTTATAAAAAGTCAATAGAAGAAGAACTGGGTGCAGGAAATTTCACCAAGGAGGATTTAATTCGCATTTTTCGCGATATGACAATCTGCCGTGAATTCGAAGACATGCTGAATCAGATTAAAACCCAGGCTAAATACGCCGATATTGAGACTACTTATCCCGGCCCGGCCCATCTGTCATTAGGACAGGAAGCAGCAGCAGTGGGCGCGGCATATCTGTTGGGAAAAGAAGACTTCACTTTCGGCAGCCATCGAAGCCACAGCGAGATACTGGCAAAATGTTTATCCTGTATTGAAAAACTGAGTGACGATGAATTGATGAATGAAATGGAACAATTTTTTGACGGATCCACCTTAGCAGCGATGCAGGATGTGAGCTTGGCGGAGGGAAATGTCAAAGAATTGGCGATTGAATTTATCATATACGGTGCACTGGCAGAGATTTTTGCCCGTGAGAATGGATTTCACAAAGGCTTAGGCGGTTCCATGCATGCATTTTTCCTCCCGTTTGGCGTATATCCCAACAATGCTTTGGTTGGTGGTTCCGGTACAATTGCAACAGGTGCGGCTTTATTTAAAAAATGCAATGATAAAAATGGTGTGGTAGTGTGTAATCTGGGTGATGGCTCCATGGGCCGCGGCCCGGTATGGGAAGCACTTGGTTTTTCCACAATGGATCAGTATAAAACCCTCTGGGAAGATGATAAAAAGGGTGGGCTGCCGCTTATTTTCAATATCAATAATAACAGTTATGGAATGGGTGGTCAGACTAACGGTGAAACGATGGGTTACGGTGAGCTGGCTCGAATGGGTGCCGGTGTTACGCCTAACCAGATGCATGCAGAACGAATCGACGGCTATAATCCGCTGGCAGTTATCGATGCTTACCGCCGTAAAATGGACACAGCAAAGAACGATGGTCCGGTATTTTTGGATGTTGTTACATACCGGTTACTGGGTCATTCCACATCCGATCAAAATGCATACCGCACCAAAGAAGAAATTGAAGCATGGCGGGAACAGGATCCGTTGATCACCTATCGTCAGGCACTGGTTGAAGCCGGTGTGGCAGAAGATTCTGTATTTGAAGAAATCTGGGCCCAGACCAAAGAAAGATCCCTGCGCATCTGCAGACTAGCAGCTGATGAAGAGGCGTCACCTTATATCGACTTTACCAAAGAACCGGATTTTGTTGAAAAACTAATGTTTAACAATAACCGGAAACGGTCAATGGATGAAACAAGAAAACCTGTGGTAATGGGACCGAAAGAATCATGCAAACGTTACAATGATGTCCGGAAAAAGGCACGCTTTGCATATGGTGAAAACGGTAAGGAAGTCAGTGCTCTGAAGCGCTATAACATCCGCGATGCTATTTTCGAACCAATGTTCAATAAATATTATGAAGATCCTACCCTGATAGCCTATGGTGAGGATGTCCGTGACTGGGGCGGTGCTTTTGCAGTTTATCGTGGATTTACTGATGTGATCCCATATTTCCGCCTGTTCAATTCACCGATTTCCGAATCTGCGATCGTGGGAACCGGAGTGGGATATACCATGTGCGGCGGTCGTGCAGTGGTGGAGCTGATGTATGGTGATTTCTTAGGCTGCTGCGGTGACGAAGTATTCAATCAGATGGCAAAATGGCAGGCGATGAGCGCCGGAATCCTGAAGATGCCGTTAATCTTAAGAGTTGCGGTAGGCGCAAAATACGGCGCACAACATTCCCAGGACTGGACTGCTATGTGTGCCCACGTACCGGGATTGAAAGTGTGTTTCCCGGCAACGCCATATGAAGCCAAAGGTTTAATGCAAAGTGCATTAAACGCAACTGATCCGGTGGTCTTCTTCGAAAGCCAGCGAATCTATGACATAGGTGAACGCTTCCATGAAGGCGGGGTGCCCAAGGAAGAATATGAAATTCCATTTGGTGAAGTAAATGTCATTCAGACCGGCTCGGATCTGACCATTCTTACCATCGGTGCAACCTTATATAAGGGATATGAAGCAGCAAAAGAGCTGGGTGAAAAATATGGCATATCTGTTGAGCTGATCAATCTCCATAGTTTGGTACCGTTAAACTATAACCGGATTATAGAGTCAGTCAAGAAAACGGGTAAGGTAGTACTTGCCTCCGACGCCTGTACAAGAGGATCATTCTTAAATGACGTAGCAAGAAATATTACTGATCTGGCATTTGATTATTTAGATGCGCCGCCGGCAATTGTAGGGGCTCAGAACTGGATTACGCCGCCATTCGAATATGATGCGGCATTCTTCCCGCAGAAAGATTGGATCATTGACGCGGTGCATGAAAAGATCATGCCGATTCAGGGGTATTCACCGGCAACTAATTGTACTCTGGTAGAGCAGATCCGAAAGGCTGCTAAGGGTGTCTGATAAAGGAATATAACAATGAACAATTACTTAATGCAGATATATACTTACAACCCGTGGGAGAATCTGGCGGTAGAAAAATATTTATCAGGGCTGGTTAGAAAGGGTGATATAATTCTGTATTTATGGCAGAATGAGCACACTGTTGTGATCGGTAAAAATCAAAATGCACTGCGCGAATGCAGGGTACAGGAGCTGGAGAAAGACGGCGGCTTTTTAGCCAGGCGAACAACCGGCGGTGGTGCTGTCTATCATGACCTGGGAAATTTGAATTTCACCTTCCTGGCCTCCCCGGAGGTCTATGATTTGACCAAGCAATTGCTTGTAATTGAAAAAGCATGTAAAAAGTTCGGCATTAAAACTCATTTTTCCGGCAGAAATGATATCGTAACAGAAGCGGGGTATAAATTTTCCGGCAATGCCTTTTCTTTTACCAGCAAATGCAAAATCCAGCACGGAACTATCATGATTGATGTGGATATCGAGAAATTAAGCAGATACTTAACCCCTTCGGCAGAAAAGATGGAATCTAAAGGAGTAAAATCTGTGCGCAGCCGAGTCTGCAGCCTCAAAAGCCTTGAGCCGGAGCTGACGGTGGAGAAAATGCGCAGCGCACTGTCTGAAGTTTTTAAAGAAGTATATGGAGATTATCACCTCTTATCATCAAACGTGTTGAATTATGAAGAGGTAAAACAGACATATAATTTGTATTCCTCATGGGAATGGCGGTACGGCAAATCGCCGGCTTGTGAAATTGAGCATATCAAGCGGTTTTCATGGGGCTGTGCAGAAGTACATATGAGGCTGGAACATATGAAAATAAGTGAGATAAAAATTTTTTCGGACACTTTGGATGTGGAATTTCCGCAGAAAATGGAGCAGTACCTTTTAGGTAAACGTTATGATATGGAGGATGCTGACATTGATCAGATAATGGAATGGTCTTCTGGTCAAAAAGAGAAGGCGTTGGATGTAATACAATGGTTGGCGGTAGTTGTGTAAGTTTAACGTGTTGGCAGGCAGGACGCCGCTGTGTACGAGGAGAGGTGCGGTGGTGTTTGCAAAACCAGAGCATTTCACTGCAAGATGCTAACAGAAATAGAGCCCAAATCCCCGGACTATCCACATTCAATCCGTTTTCTGAGGAAAACGCATTTCAGGTGGATACAAAAACTCGCTTGGGAAGCAAGTTTTTGCCGGGGATTTGGGCACTATTTCTGTAAGTATCTTTAGCAGCTCATGCTATGGTTTTGCAAACACCACCGCACCTCGCCTCGTACACAGCGGCTGGGTTTTGGTAGTATATAGGTTATGTGGATACTTCATTTGAGACAAGGTGAAGACCACCAAAGATGGAAGAGAAGGTACCCTGGGGCGTAAGGCAACTCTGTTATGATAGGGATACTCTTTTCGTAAATTGCCCGCGGCCGTTAGCTAAGATACTACCCCCCCAATAGCAGTCCTGTTTAACTCATATGCTATATTATTTAAACTGCAAACTGTAACACACTATCAGGATTTAACTAATGTAAGTATTGATTTTGTGGAGGTATGGGATTATAATTTGTTAAGAGACCTTACAAAAGATATTGGATTGGGTTGGTGAGACCATAAGGAGTCGAGATGGAACAAGATACTAATATAACAAGTTATACCGTGGCAGTCCTAAAAGATAATAATAAAAGGAATGTATTAAAATGTATCTATTCACTGAAAAGGACGACGCAGCCCGTTGTTGCCCAGAATTTGAACTTGAGCAGACCCACGGTAACACAAATACTAAAGGAGCTGACGGAAGAGGGACATATTGAAAAAGAGGGTTATGCACAATCTACCGGTGGGCGTAAAGCAAATGTGTATGCTTTTGGCGGCTTAAGGAAGATCGCCATTGGTGTAGAGCTTTTAATTGATCGATATGAGATGATTGCTCTGGACTTATACGCTGATATGATAAAGTATGAGAAAAAGGTATTGGCATTTTCTCATACTGAAGAATATTATGAGCAGGTATCTAACTCTGTAAATAAGTTTATTGACAGCCTGCACGTTTCAAAAGAGTCCGTTCTGGGGGTTGGAATTGCTTTGCAGGCATTGATTTCTTCCGATGGGCAGAGCATTATCTATGGTAAAATATTAAATTGTACCGGACTGCATATCTCCCAGTTTTCAAAAAGGATATCCTATAAGTGTATTTTCAACCATGACGCGGAGTCTTTGGCTAATACGGAACTGTGGTCCGATATAACGATCAAGGATGCTATTTTTTTCAATATAAGAGATAATTTAAGCGGAGCGGTTATCATTGACGGCGACTTTTTCCGGGGCGGAGAGCTAAAGAGCGGCGTTTTTGAGCATATGACCATTGTTCCTGACGGACGGTCATGTTACTGTGGAAAAAAAGGATGCGTGAATTCATATTGTTCAATATCAGCGTTTTTGAATCCCGGTGAAGATGTGGACAGTTTTTTTCAAAAGGTGCGTACCCAAAAGGCAGAGTATATTAAGCGTTGGGAGATGTACCTGGAGAATTTGGCGATGACAATTGACAATCTGCATATGTTCATTACCAGCGATGTTATTCTGGGGGGAACGCTTTCAAAGTACCTGATCAGTGAAGATGTTGATAAGCTGCAGACTATGGTTCATAAACGTTCGGCTTTTCCCAGCAATGAGCGATATATTAAGATTAGCAGGTGCGCAGCATTTCCCCTGTGCCATGGGGCAGCTATTCCGCTATTGAATGAATATATAAAAAAAATTATGGGTTAGAAAAAATACAGGAAGCGTTTGGATTGGTGAAGCAACAAAATGATTTCCAAAGCAACAGTGCTGTTGTTTTGGAAATCATTTTGTTGCTTCGCTTGTTTTATTTATGAAAGGAAGAAATATGAACCTGTTCTAATTCGTTAATTCTTTCAACCTTTGCAGTGGAACCACCGCCGGCAAAATTACTGGAAAGCCAGATATCAACAATGTATTTGGCCAGTTCTGCCCCGACAACACGTTCGCCCATACATAAAATCTGAGCATCATTGCTTTTTCGGGACCGCTCTGCAGAGAAGGGATCGTGGCAAACGGCGGCTCTGATACCGGGAACCTTATTCGCACAGATTGCCATTCCGATGCCGGTGCCGCAGACTAAAATTGCCCGCTCATATTCACCGGCTGCAACAGCATCAGCAACCCTGTAGGCCACATCGGGATAGAGAACCACGTCACCGGCATCGGCGCCAAAATCAGCGACCTCTATTTCCGGATGATGTTCTTGGAGATGTTTTTTTATCGTGACCTTAAGTGTGTAGGCTGCTTCATCGCAGCCGATCGCCAATTTTAATTTATCCATGGTTTCCTCCATTCTGTGCGTGTTTCATCGCACATATAGGTAAATGTAAAAATTTATTTTTCACACTATCCTCCTGATCAAGTAGTTGGTGGTTGCGGTTCAGCCTTCGGCTAAACTATACCAGGCAGTGTTTTCTTGATGCCATTGCCCATTGCGGTAAGGATAATGCAGCATGAGACTGATCCGGCATCGAGAACACCGCGGGAGCGTTCGCCCAGGCGGCTGGAACGGCCGAATTTGGCAATCATATCTTTGGTGCTGTTTCTTCCGGTCTGCGCGGCTTCTATCATATTGTCAAGAGCGGTGGAGAAGTCGAGATTATCATTGCCGGCCTCGGTCAGGGCATCTACGGCAGGGCTTAGGGTATCTACCAAGGTCTTGTCACCAACCTTAGCGTCGACAATTTCCTGCAGACTGGTAAGGCCTGCTGCCAGCATCGCTGCCAGATCGGATATGGTGATATCTTCAAGATTTTCGCCGGCTTCGGCAAGTTCGGTAAAGATAGTTCCGTAAATTGGTCCCATAGAGCCGCCGATTTCGGAAAATAAGATGGTACCTAAGGCATCCATACCTTCAGTAAATGTAAATTCCTTGTCTGCGTAACGTTTTTCAAACAGAGAAAACCCTTTGTTCATATTCATACCGTGATCACCATCGCCGATGAGTCCATCTATTTCGCCCAGGTATGCTTTGTTATTCTGGATTGCTTTGACGATTTCCAGCAATACAGGTTTCCCGTCTGCGTTTTTAAAAGTAGCCATTGTGCAAATCCCTCCTATGGTCTATACCTGTGTTAAGCCCATGGTAGTTACGGGCAGGTCTAATAATTCCTTTAATTCCTCGTCTAACTTCATCACCGTAAGAGTAGCGCCCATCATCTCTAAGGAAGTAAAATAATTGCCAACATATGAACGATGGATGCGGATGTTTTTGTCCGTCAGAAGCTTTTCAATTTCGTTGTATAATACATATAATTCCATAACCGGAGTAGCGCCCAGACCGGAAACCAGAACCGCAACTTCATCGCCGGATGCCAGCGGGTGATCGGGAGTGACGATATCAACCATCTTACCGGCCATATCTTTAGCAGATTGCAGTTCGCAGACTTCGATGCCGGGTTCTCCGTGATGGCCGATACCGACCTCCATTGTGCCGTCTTTGATTTCGAAGTTGGGATGGCCAACGGCGGGAAGGGTACATGGAGTCAGACCGATACCTACGCTGCGGGTGTTGTCAATGGCTTTCTGGGCAGCGGTAATTACCTCGTCTAAAGTTCCTCCCAGAGCAGCCTTGGCTCCCCCGGCTTTCCACATGAAGATTTCTCCCGCAACACCGCGGCGTTTTTCCCGCTGGTCTTGCGGTGCGGAAGCCACATCATCATTGGCGACGACGGTTTTGACGGTAAGCCCTTGTTTTTGCGCCATCTTAATTGCCATTTTAACGTTCATATTGTCGCCGGAGTAATTTCCGTATAGGCAAGCTACACCGTTTCCCTGGTCGGCGGCTTTAAAGGAATCCAAGAAAGCAGCAGCGGTTGGGGAGGAACAGATTTCGCCTACGGCAGCAGCATCACACATATTCTTTCCGACATAGCCGATAAAGGCCGGCTTGTGACCGGAACCGCCGCCGGTTACGATGCCTACTTTATCTTTGGGGATATCTTTTGCTTTGACAACCCGGGGGTTATCGGTTTTTTCTACAAGGTCCGGATGGGTTTTCAAGAAACCTTCCAGCATTTCTTCCACGATATTGTCAGGATCATTCAATATTCTTTGCATATTATGCGCCCTCCCCTGGTTTCATAGCCGGTACCAATACCACTTTCAGTGCTCCGTTTTCGCCGGTTTTTGCGATGTTAAATCCCTTTTTCCAATCCTCCAGTGCGAATTTGTTAGTGACAACGCCATCTGTGGGTAACTTTCCGTTGCCGATCCATTCAATGACTGAATCGTAGCAAAACGGGCTTAAGTGCGAACCTAACAGATCCAGTTCCTTGCGGTCCGAGATAATTGACCAATCGCAAGTAACGTCCTGGCCAAATACTGAGAATTCGACGAAACGCCCCATTTTACGGATTGCTTTCAGTCCCTGGACAACGCTTGAAGGGTGGCCGGTTGCTTCGATATAGATATCGCAGCCGTAACCGCCGGTCATTGCTTTGATTTTTTCAACGACATCTTCTTTGGCGGGGTTCATAACGATATCTGCCCCGAATTTTTTTGCTTTTGCCAGGCGCTCGTCGTTCATATCCAGCACCACAAGGCAGCTGGGATTGGCCTGGTGGATCGCGCCTGTCATACCTAATCCCAGGGTGCCGGCGCCGGAGAGTACAACAAAGTCTTTGGTTGTTACCTGTGCCCGTTCCACACAGTGCCAGGAGCAAGCGTAAGGTTCGATCAGGGCAGCCTTTTCAATGGGCATATCCGTCGGCACCAGATAGGGTAAGGCATCTTTGGTAATCTTCACGTATTCTGCCATGCCCCCATTTACATTATTTTGGAATCCAAATAAATCGTGTTTTTCACACATCCAATGGCGTCCTGTTTTGCAGAATAAGCATTCGTTGCAGGGAACAATCTGCTCGGGGCAGATGCGGTCACCGATTTTCCAGTTTCCTTTTATATTAGGTCCTACTTCTGCAATAGTGCCGACGAATTCGTGCCCGGGAATCATTGGGGCTTTTATGTAAGGCGGCTGTCCGTTGCCGCCCCAGAAGCTTTCTGCTCCGGCATATGCCTTTGTATCTCCGGCGCAGATCCCGCATGCTTCAACTTTAAGTATCATCTCCCCTTCTCCTGCGCGGGGAGTATCTACGATTTCAAAACGATAATCTCCGGGGGCGTAAGCTACAATAGCCCTCATTTTTTCTGGTAAATGATTCATGATTGCTTCTCCTTTCGGTTTTGTTGATGGTTTATTAATAGTAAAATAGAACTTAGGTAAATAATATTTACTAAAGTGTATAATTTGTTAAGATGAATGTCAATTGTAAATATTTATAAAAAACCGGTATCAGTTTTGGTATAGGTGCTGAAAATCCTTGATATTACATATGTTCAAATAAAATATATAAATAAAGAAGATATTTAAAATAAAAAATAAATTTAAAAAACAAAAATCTTATGTAAAGTTAATTAATCAACAATTAAAACAAAAATCATGGTAAATACAACCAAAAATAAATTAAATAATTATGCAAATGAAACATAAAAACAATCTTAGATTGAGGAAATAATAAGAAAAATGTGAAAAGTTTATAAAAATACCAATTAAAAATGAGTAATAAATACAATTGACACAAAATATCCAATCGTTTATTCTTATATAAACAATATTTACATAACAAAATAACAAATACTTAATTGACATTGTTGTTTTTGCAAGAAAATAGTGATGTTGAGATGTAAGCAGCAAGGGAGGGATATAACGCATGCAAAACGATAATATATTGGAAATGCGTAAGATTGATAAAAATTTTCCCGGTGTAAAAGCATTGGATCAGGTGGATTTAACGGTGAAACGTGGTGAAGTGCACTGCCTGATCGGAGCCAATGGGGCGGGTAAGTCTACATTAATGAAGATTCTTTCGGCCGCTCATACCGAAGACGGAGGTGAAATATTTTTTGACGGGAAGGTTTTAAAGTCACATAGTACAGATGAAAGAAGAAAAGATGGAATAGCAGTTATCTATCAAGAACTCTCTCTTTTTAATGAACTTACGGTGGGGGAAAATGTTTATATGAATAATTACCCTAAAAACACCTTTAAGGGAGTGGATTGGAAGCGATTGTTTCTCAACACTCAAGAACTGGCAGACAGTCTGAATATCAAAATAAATGCGAAATCAAAAGTATCGGAATTAAATATCGGTCAGCGCCAACTGACAGAGATTATGAAAGCGCTGGCCAGTAATGCCAAACTGATTGTTATGGATGAGCCCTCCTCAACACTTTCACAGTCGGAATTCGAGATTCTGGTGAAGGTGATCCAAGATCTTAAGGAAAAGGGAATCACGATTATCTACATATCCCATCATCTGGAAGAGTTGTTCCGGGTAGGGGACCGAATTACCGTATTAAGGGATGGGAAGTTCGTAGTCTGTAAAAGCACCGGTGAAATGACGGAAAATGAGCTGGTGGAATATATGACCGGTATTACAATCTCCCAGATCCAAAGAGATGAAACCGAGATTCATAAAGTTTCTGATGAAAAAGTTCTGGAACTGAAAGCGGTTAGTAATTATAAGGTGTCAGATATTAACCTGACTCTTCATCAAGGGGAGGTGATCGGTTTATATGGACTGGTAGGTGCAGGGCGGACAGAGGTTCTGCAATCCATATTTGGTCTGGCGCCGATTACTGGGGGAGAGATTAAAGTTCATGGGCAAACGGTGAATTTCAGAAGCCCGCAGGAGGCGATCAATAGTAAAATCGGACTGGCGCCGGAGAACCGAAAAGCCCAGGGGCTGGTGCTGATGCTCCCGGTTTGGGAGAATATGTCGATGGTATCGCTGGCCAAATTTAAAACCGGGGGAAAGGTTAACTATAAGCAAATTGATGCTGAATGCAGAAGCTATCAGGATAAATTAAAAGTGAAAACCCCTTCAGTCTATACCAAAACACAAAATCTTTCGGGTGGGAATCAGCAAAAAGTAATATTGTCTAAATGGCTGATGCAAGATTGTGACATTTTGCTGCTGGATGAGCCGACCCAGGGGATTGACGTAATGGCAAAGGAAGAAATCTACAATCTGATCCATGACATGACAAAAATGGGGAAAAGCATTATTGTGGTATCTTCAGAGCTGACAGAGCTTTTAAGGATCTGCGATAACATTCACGTTATGTATGACGGAAGACAAATTATGTCCGCTAATAAAGTAAATTTTAATCAAGAACAAATATTGCATGCATCAGTGGTAGGGAGGGACGCATAATGGAAAGAAAAATGAGTGTCAACGAAATTATCAAGAAATACAACCTGATATTTTTATTAATTGTGTTTATTATCATATCTACAGCCCTTTCGCCCAGCTTTTTAACACTGAACAATTTTTTGAATTTGTTGCAGCAGGCTTCGATTCCCGGGGTGGTGGCGTTAGGTATGACCCTTGTTATTATCCTGGGTGGTATTGATCTGTCGGTTGGATCAGTGCTGGCATTTGCAGGAATGGTAACTTCCATGGTAGTGCTTCAGTTTCAGGGCAGTATGTCGGGGATTTTGCTGGGGTGTCTGTTGGGCTTGCTTGTCAGTGCGGTTATGGGATCTGTTACAGGAGGGCTGATTTCTTACTTTGGACTTCCGGATTTTATTGCTTCTCTGGCGATGATGGAGGTAGCAAGAGGTGCGGCTTTACTGACGACCAGTGGTAATCCGGTATTTAATCTTGGTGATGCATTTCATGTGATCGGAGGTGGATTTGTCTTCGGGAAATTAGCTATCAGTGCTATTTTCTGGGTAATACTGACGGCGATATTTGCTTTTGTTTTACGTTATACTGTTTTTGGGCGTTCGTTATTTGCTATTGGTGGGAACCGGGAAGCAGCTATGCTTTCGGGTATTACAACAAAGCGTAATTATGCGGTTACATATATTATCTGTGCGGTGCTATGCGGTTTTTCCGGAATTCTTACAGCCTCATGGATGTCTACCGGGCAGCCGACTGCCGGTACCGGATATGAATTGGATGCGATCGCGGCAAGCGTGATCGGGGGTGCCAGCTTAAGCGGCGGTGCCGGATCGGTTCTGGGGACTTTCGGAGGGGTGTTTTTACTTCAGATTTTAACTAATATATTTAACCTGGTAGGCTTGCCCTCCTATTATCAGCGGATTGCAAAAGGGGCAATTATTGTACTGGCGTTGCTTCTTAATCGGTTTGTTGCAAAGAAGGATAATAAGTAGCAGGGAGATATTGTTTACATTCACACGGCGACTATTCCGCGAGGTGTTTCGGTGCATCGCGAAGCGTGTTGCTGGTAACGAAGTGAACAGTAACAGATATTGTGCAGGGACGCCTGCTTCAATATAGAAGGAAGCGGCTGCGGTGAGCAGCCTATATTATCAAGAAAAGGAGACTAAGACATGAAGAGAAGGAAAATCAGGGTATTAGCATTAGTTTTGACAGCGGCGATGACGATTTCGGGATGTGGGGCAACAGCCGCATCCGGTTCTGGTGGAGGTGAGTCGGCAGCGAAGGAAAAAGAGGACGGCAAGTATACGATCGGCTTTTCAAACTGTTCACAGGATACACCGTTTTTTGCCAATATGACACCGATCATACAGGATTATGCCAAGACAAAGGACGTGGAAGTAATTACTTTAAATGCGGATAATGATGTGTCAAAACAGAATAAAGATATTCAAGATCTTTTGGCCAGGGGGATTGATGCGCTGATTATTAATCCGGTGAATGAAGATGGTCCGTCAGCGGGAATTGAAGCATGCAATAATGCGGAAGTTCCGGTAATTACAGTAGATAAGAATGTTAACAAAGGAAATACTGCCTGGGTTGGGCGGGATAACAAAGAGATGGGCCGGCTGGTCGGAGAGCGATTGATTGAACAGCTTGGCGGCGATGGGGCAACCGGTACCATTCTGGAGATTCAGGGAACTGCCGGTTCTACTACGATGATGAACCGCCGCGATGGTTTTCATGAAGCCATTGATAAGGTTCCGGGACTTAAGATCGTCCAGTCCTCTTACTGCGATTATGACCGTTCAAAAGCGATTCCGGCAACTCAGGATTTGCTTCAGGCCAACAAAGATGTGGTTGCGATATTTGGCCACAATGACGATATGGCTATGGGTGCAGCTCAGGTGTGTAAGGAACAGAATCAGGATACGGTTCTGGTCTGTGGTGTAGATGGTCTGATGGAAGCGGTCCTGAAGATTAAGGAAGGCGGCTATGACTGCACCGCATCCAATGACCCGGTGCTCCTGGGACAGACGGCAGTGGATACGGCGCTTAAGGTTTTGAACGGAGAAGAAGTGGATGAATTCGTGGATGCAGGTACGGTTGTTATCGATAAATCAAATGTAGAAGAGTATGCGGATCCGGATTTGGATTTTGCAACGATGGTGAAATGATATTTTAGCAAGTATTGCAATGAGTGGGGGTGTTTTGCCCCTCCTGCAGGGAGGCTGTTGTACGAAGTTTTCGTATAACGGCCTCCTTTTGGATGGAGTCAATGATCATGGAGTTTAAAGAAGTAGAATAAAAATCTTATTTGGGGCAGAATGGAGGATTATTATTTAAGCAAAATTGATTTGTAATATAAAAAAGGTTATAATAGTCTTGGGAAGTTCAATTCCACAGGAAGAAGAGCTAAAATATACTGTTTACATAATATGATAAGAGGATAGAAGAGGGTGAGAAAGTATGCCGGAATTACCAGAGGTGGAAACAGTTCGCAGAACACTGAAGAATTTTATTATTGGGAAAAAGATTGAGAAAATAACTGTTCAATACGATAAAATCGTGACCGGGGAAACAGAAGTATTTGTAAATTCGTTAACGGGTCAAACGATTCAGGATATCGATCGGGTCGGGAAATATTTGATCTTTATTTTAGAACGTGATGCGTTTATCTCCCATCTGCGGATGGAAGGGAAGTATCATATCATGGAAGCATCAAAGCCGCTGAACAAGCATGAGCACCTGACTTTTCATTTTAGTGACGGTACTGAGCTGCGGTATCAGGATACCCGTAAATTCGGCCGCCTGGAACTAACAGACCGTGAAACCTACCGTCAGGATCTGCCCCTTGCCAAACTTGGACCGGAGCCATGGGACGCAGATTTTAAAGAAATATATGAAAGAATACATAAAAGCAGTCTGCCAATTAAAACGCTGTTATTAGATCAAAGTATCATAGCTGGAATTGGCAATATCTATGCCAATGAAATCTGTTTTCGGATGAAGATCCATCCGGAAACACCGGGGAAACGAATCAGCAGAAAACGGGTAGGGGAAATGATCGAAGCATCGAAGACTATCCTGCAAAAAGCCATTGATGAGGGTGGAACAACCATTCATTCTTTTGATGCCAATGGAATATCAGGATTATTTCAAGTGCAGCTGCAGGTACATATGCAGAAAAACTGTTCCGCATGCGGCAAAGCGATAACAAAAGAAATAATCCGCGGGAGAGGGACTTATTACTGTAAGGGATGCCAGAAAAAGCGGGGATAATTATATAATCCTAAGTAGAAAATTTTTGTTGCCATCGTTAGAACACATTTATAATACAAATGATTGACAATGTAAACCTAAAGGTGATAAACACATAGAAAGCGGAGATTATCATGAAAAAGTATTTTTTCTATCCAGATATTGATTTAGCAAAGACCGGTATAATAATATGTTATTAATTATAACAACAGTTTATTTTCGTACACGAATGAAGTATAATGTGTGTGTGAAAGTAAGGTGATGAATTTTGAGCAAAAAAGAATTTTTAGATAAAATGCTTGATCAAAAAGAATCTCCCGTAATTAATGCGATATACCAAATATACGCCCCCTGGCGTTAGACCAAAATCTAACGCCGGGGGGTTTTACTATGAAGGGGTATGGTTCTGGATTTTTCCCCATGCTGATACCTTTTTGGAGTAATCCCCTTATATTTCTTAAACATTTTTATAAAGTAGCTTAAGTCATTAAACCCAGAGCTGTATGCAGCTTCAGTAATAGAAGCATCGGTAGTGATCAGCTGATAACATGCGCGTTCGATTCGATAATAATTCACATAACCAAGCGGCGTATAGTGGGTCATTTCCTGAAAAAAGCGGCAGAAATATTTAGGTGACATCCCCACGCACTTTGAAAGCTGATCTAATGTGATGGGACTGGCATAGAATGTCTCGATATATTCCAGCACTTGTTTTAACTTTTGGATTCGGTTATGGGTGCGGAGGGTATCAGGAGCATCAGAGCTGTACTGGCCGGCGGCGATAATAAGACCAAATAATTGGAACAGACAGCCTTTGACGATTAGCTGATAACCGTCTTTTTTTTCGGCCAGAGCATCAAAAAGAGCCCATGCGGTATCGTGGAGACGGACATGTCCGGCAGTGAAGCAGGTGCAGGGGTTGATCTCGTGGCTGATGATCTGTTTGATGTATCTGCGGCAGGCATCATTTTCTTTTAGCATCAGGTTCATATCAAAGACGATACAGTCGTAGATACAGTCTTCAGGAACCCCGGCATGAAGGAATCCGGCGGGGATTAAGATAAGGTCATCTGCTGATGCTGAAAATTCATCTCCCTCCAGCGTCATCCGAAAAGTGCCTGAGAGGATTCTGATAATTTCAAATTCAATGTGCCAGTGATAGGACATTACATACTGGGGATGCGTATGATCTACTTGGTATAGTTGGATCGGAAAATCAGAGGTTCCTCTTTTTTTGTTTTCCCGGTAGTTTATATACTGCATAACCCCCTCCTAGGTGAATATCGTTATATTTTTTACCACTATAACACAAGCATGGAAGAACCGGCAATGATAAAATTAAAAAAAATGGATCAGGAAAGGAGGAAAAGGAATGGGAACAAGCAAACGCGTACTGGCATTTGATATTGGAGCCTCCGGCGGTCGGGCGGTCGTGGGTAAAATTGTGGATGGGAAAATCGTGATGGAAGAGGTTCACCGGTTTTCCAATGACCCTGTAATGGTAGGTAATACACTATATTGGGATACCCTCAGACAATTCTATGAGATTAAGCAGGGGATCATCAAAGCCAATTTAAAAGGCGGATTTGACAGTATCGGAATTGATACCTGGGGGGTGGATTTCGGTCTGTTAGATGAGCATGGAGAACTGCTGGAGAATGCTGTACATTATCGGGATGAAAGAACGATCGGTATCCAGGATGAAGTTTTCAAGGTAATGGAAAAAGATGAATTATATCGGATAACCGGGAATCAGTTTATGGATTTTAATACTATTTTTCAACTGTATTCTTTAAAGCAAAAGCGGCCGTGGGTGGTTGAGCGGGCCAAGACGCTGTTATTCACGCCGGATCTTTTTAATTATTTTCTGAGTGGAGTGAAGGCGGCGGAATATACGATGGCATCTACATCCCAGCTGCTGGACGCTAATGAAAAAACCTGGTATAAAGAAATGCTTCAAAGTCTGGGGATTGACGCACAATTACTTCAGGAAATTGTGCCGGCCGGTACTGTGGTAGGGCTGCTGACGCAGGATATCTGTGAAGAGTTGGAGATGGATCCGGCGCAGGTAATTGCCGTGGCAAGCCATGATACGCAGAGTGCGGTGGCTGCGGTCCCTTCGCAGGAAGAAGATTTTCTGTTTATCAGCTGCGGAACGTGGAGTTTGTTTGGAACGGAGTTAAATCAACCCCTTATCAATGAAACTTCCCGAAGACTTGATATTACCAATGAAGGTGGTTTTGGCGGAAAGATTACCTTTTTTAAAAATATCATCGGTCTTTGGCTGGTTCAGGAGAGCCGCCGGCAATGGATCCGGGAAGGGAAAGAATTATCCTTTTCAACGCTGGAGCAGCTGGCACTTATGGCGGAACCATTCCGGAGCTTTATTGATCCGGATGCGCCGGAATTTAATCCGGCCGGAAATATTCCAAAGCGGATCAGAGCATTTTGCCGGCGTACCGGACAGGCGGTGCCGCAAAGCGAAGGTGAGATTGTATGCTGTATCAACCAAAGTCTGGCATTGAAATACCGACATATATTAGAGCAGATTGAAGCCTGTACCGGAAAATATTATCCGGTGATCCATATGATCGGCGGGGGGATCCAAAGTGAACTCTTATGCCAAATGACAGCCAGTGCAAGCGGGCGCAGGGTGATTGCCGGTCCGGTGGAAGCAACCGCCCTTGGCAATATTGCCGTTCAGCTGATCACTCTTGGTGAGATTAAGGATATCAAAGAAGCCAGGACAATTGTGGCAAATTCGGAGCCAACAAAGGAGTATCTGCCCCAGGAGCAAGATCGTTGGGAGAAGGCATATTATTTATTTAAAAGTACGCTAGAGCGTAGTGGGGCGTGCAGATGACAGGAATAAATTTTTCAAACACGCTCTAAGGTGTACTTGAATAAAAGATCGTACAATTTAAATTAGGAGGAAAGAAAATGGCAGCATCAAGATTAATTGGAGAATACCCGGTAATTGGAATCAGACCTACTATTGACGGAAGAAGAGGATATTTAAATGTACGCGGTTCTTTGGAGGAACAGACCATGAATATGGCCAAGACGGCAGCTGATCTGTTTACCGCAAACCTGAAATATTCCAACGGTGAGCCGGTTAAGGTTATTATTTCTGATACGACGATTGGACGGGTGACCGAGGCGGCGGCATGTGAGGAGCAGTTTAAAAGAGCAGGTGTTGATATTACGCTTACGGTAACACCCTGCTGGTGTTACGGGTCAGAGACGATGGATATGAACAAAAACACCATCAAAGGGGTGTGGGGATTCAATGGAACAGAGCGGCCCGGAGCCGTTTATCTGGCATCGGTACTGGCAACTCATACGCAAAAGGGGCTTCCGGCATTTGGCATCTATGGCCATGATGTGCAGAATGCAGATGATACGGATATTCCTGCAGATGTCAGTGAGAAATTATTGAGATTTGCCCGGGCAGCAGTTGCAGCGGCAACAATGCGCGGTAAATCTTATCTGCAGATCGGTTCAATCTGTATGGGAATCGGCGGTTCGATCATTGATCCATCTTTTATCGAAGAATATTTAGGTATGCGGGTGGAATCGGTAGATGAAGTGGAAATTATCCGCCGAATGACGGAAGGCATTTATAATGAAGAGGAGTTCCAAAAAGCATTTGCATGGACCAAAGAAAAATGCCGGGAGGGATTTGACAAGAACCCTCCTGAAGTTCAGAAGACGGCTGAAGCGAAAGAGTCTGACTGGGAATTTGTTGTCAAGATGATGTGTATCGTTAAGGATCTGATGAACGGGAATTCTGACCTGCCCCAGGGATGCGAAGAAGAGATGGTCGGACATAATGCTATTGCTGCGGGCTTCCAGGGACAGCGCCAATGGACAGATTTCTATCCCAACTGTGATTTTCCGGAAGCCCTTCTGAATACTTCCTTTGATTGGAATGGGGCAAGAGAACCATATATTCTGGCGACTGAAAACGATGTGCTAAATGGTATCGGGATGCTTTTTGGAAAGCTTTTGACTAATACCGCCCAGATGTTTGCAGATGTACGTACATACTGGAGTCCGGAGGCAATTAAGCGTGCTGCCGGTTATGAAGTAGGCGGAAAGATTAAAGAAGCCGATGGTATGATTCATCTGATTAATTCCGGTGCGGCATGTTTGGATGCCAACGGACAGGCGGTGGATGATACGGGCAATCATTTGATCAAGCCGTGGTATGAAGTTACCAAAGCAGATCAGGAAAATATTTTAAATGCAACTACATGGAATGCTGCGGATAACGGATACTTCAGAGGCGGCGGCTATTCTTCCAGATTTGTTACCGAAACCGAAATGCCGTGCACGATGATTCGTTTGAATCTGGTTAAGGGACTTGGTCCGGTTATTCAGATAGCAGAAGGATGGACAGTCAGATTACCGGAAGAAGTTACCGATATTCTATGGAAGCGGACAGATTATACGTGGCCATGTACCTGGTTTGCACCGCGCGTGACCAAAGAAGGAGCTTTTCGTACGGCATACGATGTTATGAATAATTGGGGTGCTAACCATGGAGCTATCAGCTATGGCCATATCGGCGCAGACTTGATCACGCTTAGTTCGATGCTGCGGATACCGGTATGCATGCATAATGTGGATGAGGAGAAGATTTTCCGTCCTTCGGCATGGAGTGCCTTTGGGCAGGATAAAGAAGGTCAGGATTATCGGGCTTGCAAAAATTACGGACCTCTTTATAAATGATTGAATTAAAGCTAAGAGGTAAAAGAGTCTGAAATTTTTTCGGACTCTTTTACGTTTAATTATATGAAAGATCTCTTGTCTAAAAAGTTGTGGATTTACAATCATAATAGATGATCTTCTTCCAAGAACGCCAAGGCGTTCTTGAATTTAAAATAGGCGGTGAAGGCATGAAGGAATACGAAAAACAATATGGATTATTGGTTGTAGATGATGAAGATTTAATTCGAGAGGCTGTAACGACGCTGATTGACTGGAAGAGTCTGGGGTTCTCACATATTTATGAGGCAGAAGACGGTGAAGAGGCTCTTTTGATATGCCGCCGCAGCAAGGTTGACCTGGTTTTAACAGATATAGTCATGCCATTCATGGATGGGATCGAACTTTCCCGCGTACTAAAGGAAGAATTTCCTCAAATTCATATTGTGATCTTAACGGGTCATGAGGAATTTGACTATGCGAAACAGTCCATATACTATGGCGTAAAAAACTATATCTTAAAGCCGGTTGGGAAAGAGTCTTTGTTTCGGGAGATGCAGGCTATCTGTGAGACTCTACATATTGAAAATAAACAAAAGCAATACATTGCCAAAATGAGCAGCCAGCTTCATCAAAGCCTTCCGCTTCTGCGGGAGAAATTTTTATATTCGCTGGTATGTACTTCTTATCGGAAAGGTCAAGAGAATAAAAAGCGGATTGCCAATTTAGAGATTCCCCTGTATTCCAAACAATATCTGGTTGGAATCATAGAGGCGGATTTTGAAAAGGTAGCGGATGAAGATATGGAAATCTTCTTATTTGCCCTTAAAAATATCTGTATGGATACGGTGGGAAGCAAGCACTGTGTATTGGATGACGGACAGCGGATTGTCATCGTCTTTAACCTGGATCGGTATGGTGAAGGCAGCCATACGGTTATTTACGATACTATGGAGGTCATTCTCAAAGCAATTGGGATAGCAATAAAGATACCGGCGGCGGGAGCCCTTGGTTCCCGGGCCGATGACATCGATAATCTGTATCAGTCTTACCGTGAGGCCGGTGCAGCTCTGGAGTACCGGTATCTTTTGGGATACAATAGAATTTATGACATTAAGGATATAGAGCATATGGGTAAGGTATTCCTATATCCCACCAATGAAATCAAGCAGCTGCTCTACAGTATGAAATTCCTTGGCAGGAAGGAATTAAGGGCTTCGATGGAACGGATTGAAAATGCCTGTATTGTAAATAAAAGTCTGTCCGTTTCCAATATTAAAATGATCTACTTCGAAATCTTAAATGGAATTCTCAAAGAATTGTCCGCGGCCAGGGTTCCCAAGAAAGGTTTGTGGCAGCAGGGGATTGATCTTTACCGGCAGATGGACATGCAGACCACGATCAGACAGTTTTCATCAAAAATTCTGGAGTTTGCCTGTGCTGTTTCCAGGACCCTGCAGACAGCCCAGTCCAGCAGCAGTCAGGAGCTGATCTGTCGGGCCGAAGACTATATGGAGCAGCAGTATATGAATCCGGAACTTTCCCAGTCTATGGTTGCTTCACAGATTGGAATCAGTACCGGCTATCTAAGCGGCTTGTTCAAGAAGGAAAGCGGGCGGAATTTTATCGAGGCGCTGACCGAAATCCGGATGTGTCATGCGATGGAATTAATGAAGAGAACTGATAAAAAAAACTATCAGATAGCGGCGGAAACGGGGTTTTCCAACCCCCATTATTTCAGTATATCCTTCAAGAAGTATAGTGGTATGTCGCCATCTGAATTTCGCAGTAAGGCCGGGGTTTAAGAGGATGAATATGGGGAAGAAGAAATTTTCATGGAAAGACACGGGAATTAAGAATAAGGCATTTTTAAAGGTAGGTATCCTTATTATAGCTATGTTTCTGGTGATGGTTGCTGCATTTGCCGTAATATTTCAGAAAAGCACCATCCAGGAACAGGGCGAGTACACCCGGAAGCGGCTGAAAAATACCAGCGAGTATCTGGATACATATCTTAATGAAGTGTCTGCGATTGCCAATGAAACCAATTATGACTATTATCTTCAGAATTATCTGATGAATGTCAAAGAAGGTGAAGGCAGTAATATTATTATGAAAATCCAAAACTATGAAATGGGAACTAAAATATTCAGCTATGCCATTAATAACCGGACAGATGTTTCATCTATTTTGGTTTTTGGCAAAAAAGAAGTACTGCTCTATAAAAGTCTGTATTCTTACCGGAATGCAGCGGTGGATTACCGGGGATATCCATGGTATAAAGATGCAGTAGAAAATCCTCAGAAAACGATTGTGACAGGTCCGCAATCCCATGTGTTCCTAAGTGGCAATACCGAAAAGACGCTGTCATTAAGCAAGGTGATCAGCAGTTCCGAAGACGGTTCTTTTCTGGGTGTTATTCTGATCGATATTAATCTTAATCAGATTGCTGAAATCTGTACTTCTTCTTACGGCAATGACGGCAGTGCATTTGCCATCCTTAATCAGGAAGGTGAGCTGGTGTACAGCCTGCAGCAGGCAGATGAAATATTAGATTTTCAAAACGGTGATATTCTTGAGAAACTGGACCAATATATCAGCGGAAACAACAGTCAGGAAACGATGATCCGGCTTTTGGATAACCGCTATCAGTTATGTGTAAAACATATGGAAGATACCGGATGGAATCTGGTTTCCTTAATGCCGCGAAGTACCATATTGAAATCAATAAACAATACCATCAAGTTTATTGTTTTTTTTGGAACAATGCTTGTGATCGTGGTTTGTTTGGCATTGAATTCTATTTTGACCCAGGTGATCAAACCGATCACGTTACTGAAAAATAAAATGGATGTGGCAGAAACATCCAATTTAAAGGTTCGGGCTGAGGTAATATCCCAAGATGAGGTGGGGATGCTTTCCCAAAGTTACAATAACATGATGGATCGGATTGAGAATCTGATGGACCAGGTGGTTAAAGAACAGGAGAGTAAAAGAAAGTTTGAACTGGAAGCCCTCCAGGCTCAGATCAATCCTCATTTCTTATATAATACCTTAGATTCGATTATCTGGATGGCGGAAAGCAAAGATAATAAAGTGGTTCAGATGACAGAAGCGCTTGCAAAGTTATTTCGGATCGCACTGAATAAAGGGAATGAATTTATAACTCTGGAAAATGAAATCGAACATGTCCGTAATTATCTGATCATTCAAAGTATGCGCTACCGGAATAAATTTGATTATGAGATTACCGTCGATGAGGCTGTTAAAAAATGCTGTACCATAAAACTGATCATCCAGCCGATTGTAGAGAATAGCATCTACCACGGGATTAAATGGAAGAAAACGAAAGGAAATATTAAAATTAAAGCCTGCAAAAACGATGGCAAGGTATGGATTGAAGTAATCGATGATGGTGCCGGTATGTCACCTGAGGTGTGCCGTACGATTCTGCAGGCGGATGTCAAAAGGGAGGATATCACTGGCTCGGGAGTTGGTGTGCGCAATGTCAATGCGCGGATAAAACTGTATTTTGGAGAAGCATATGGACTGCAGTTCGAAAGCTGGGAGGGGAAAGGAACAAAAGTTACGATTTGTATCCCGGATTTATCTGTCAAAGGGGGTGTGCCGATTGAATAAAAAATGGATAAAAACAGGAGTATTACTTACTTTTTTTATTCTGTCCGGATGTCAAAAAGCAAAAGACTTTAGTCCGCCAAAAGAAACTGAGGAGACCAAAACTGATATTGTCATTGGTGCAACCCTGGCTTCCCGGGATTCACCGTATCTTCAAACCATCAGTGAGTATATGGTTGCCAAAGCAGAGGAGGAAAATATTACACTGATGCTTGAATATGCCGACTGGGATGCGGAAGTTCAGACTCAGCAGCTGAATGAATTTCGCCGCCGGCAGGTGGATGCCGTTATCTTTTGTCCCGTGAATACCAAGGCTATGCAGATGCCCCTTAAAAAGCTCAAGGAGGCCCAAATTCCTGTAATTAACCTGAATATGCGGGTAGATGCCGTATCCTCCGTCTATGTAGATACCTATATAGGCGCCAGCAATTCCCAGGAAGCTTCGATGGCAGCGGAGATGGTAATTGAAATATTTGGGGCGGACGGGGGACAGATTGGTATTATCGAAGGAGCGCCCGGGAGTGATGCCCAGATTTACCGGACCCAGACTTTTGTTGAGCAGCTTACTGCTCATCCGGAGATTGAAATAGTAGCATTGGGAAAAGGCGGCTGGGATCGGGAAAAGGCCAGGCTGGCGGCCTGGGATATGCTGACCAAGTATCCAAAATTACAGGTGATCTACTGTCATGACAGTGATATGGCCATGGGTGCGATCACCGCAGTAGAAGATCTTAATCTGCAGGGCCGGGTACAGGTGATCGGAATTAGTGAATCTGAGGAATACATTCAGGCAGTACAGGAAGGCAGGTTATATGGTTTCGTTACCCAGCCGCCGGAGTATGAAGGAATAACAAGCATTGAAAAGGCCGTGGATGCGGCCGGCGGAATGACACTTCGGGCCTGGTATAAGAGCCCTATCCAGATTGTTACCGGAGAAAATGTAGAATTATTTATCCGGAGCAGCAGATGAAAAAATAGACCAAAACGCTGAAAATATTGAATTTATGTTTTCGGCGTTTTAGTCTATTTTATTAATATAACTATTAGTGTAAACAATCATGAATTATCTGGAGGGAAAACAATGAAAAAAAGAGTGATCAGTATGTTTTTGTGCGGAGTCCTGGCAGTCAGTATGTTGGCCGGATGTGGAAGTGAAAAGACGAAAGACACAAATGCAGATGCCGGTTCTGCTGATACAACTGAAGCAGCAGAAGAGACCGAAACACCAGAAACAGCATCCGGGGATGAGCAAAATGGAGATATTACAATCGGATCAGTGATCATGAATACGTCCGGGGAATGGTTTGCCGAAGTAATTGCCGGTCAGGAAGCTGCTGCCGCAGATCTGGGTGTAAAAATCAGTATTGTCAGTTCGGATAATGAGGTTTCCAAAGAATCTGACAATGTTGCTACCTTTGTCTCCCAGCAGGTAGATGCCCTGTGTATTTCACCGCTCTCAGCAGATGCATCGGTTGCCGCGATCGAGGCGGCCAAAGAAGCTCAGATTCCGGTTGTTAACTGGAATACGACGGTTAACACAGATACCGATGGTTTTGTTGGTGTATCTAATTATGAACTTGGAAGTAATACCGGAAAATATGTAAAAGAATACATCGAAGAAAACTATCCGGATGGCTGCAAGATGGCGATCATCAGCAACAGCAACTATGAAATCGGTGTTGAGCGCTGTACCGGATTTGAAGACACGGTAAAAGATATCGAAGGATTGGAAATCGTGACAAAACAGGATGCTGAATTACAGGAAGAAGGTATGGATATCACGGAGCAGATTTTGACAGCACATCCCGACGTTCAGTTAATCTGGGCATGGAACCAGACTTCTCTGTTAGGTTGTGTGGCGGCACTTCAGAACAAAGGCAATGCCGATATCGTAGTTATGGGAACAGACATGAGCATGGAACTGGCAAAAGATATGCAGGGAGACAGCGTCAAACTGCAGGCGATAACAACACAAATGCCTTATGACATCGGATATCAGGCGGTAGAAAATGCAGTAAAAGCGGCTAAGGGTGAGAGTATTGATACGGAAACAATTATTCCTGTTAAAACGTATACCAAAGAAAATCAGGACGAAATCACAACCTACATTGAAGAACATCAGGATCTGATCCAGCAGTAAAAAAGACGGGAAAGCAGGTGAATATGATGAGTGATATTGTACTGAAGGCAGAGGGTATTACAAAAAAATTCGGCGGGATCAATGCGCTTGAGAATGCCACCCTTGAGGTGAAAAAAGGAGAAGTCCACGCATTAGTTGGAGCCAACGGGGCAGGCAAGAGCACTCTGATTAAAATTATTACCGGAGCATACTCAAATGATCAGGGTGACGTTTATCTGGATGGACAGAAGATTTCGGTTAAGTCCACATTTGAGGCCAGGGCATTGGGGATCAGTGCAGTATATCAGGAATTCAGTCTGATCAATACCATATCGGTAGCAGAGAACATTTATATGGGTAAGCTGATCCAGAAAAAAGTGGGGCCGGTACCCAAGGTAGACTGGCCGGAAATCAGCCGGAAAGCCCAGGAGATTCTGGATCGGCTGGGAAGTAATATCAAACCGGATACCATTGTCGGGAATTTAAGCGTAGCCCAAAAGCAAATGGTGGAAATTGCAAAAGCACTTTCGAATAATATTAAAGTTCTGATCATGGACGAGCCTACAGCATCCTTGTCGGATAACGATATTGAGAATATGTTTCGGATTGTCAGTGAACTGAAGAAAACGGGAATTAGTATTATTTACGTTTCCCATCGATTGGAAGAGCTGCCGGTAATCTGTGACAGAATCTCTATATACCGGGATGGGAGATATATAAAGACCATGAATATCGAAGATGCGCCCAAGCAGGTAATTATCGAAAACATGGTGGGAAAAGGAGTGTCTGTAACAGAGCAGGTCAACTGTGCAGCCGAAGAAGTTGTGCTGGAAGTAAGCAATTTTACTTCCGGGAAGAAATTCCAGAACATTTACCTGAATCTTCACCGGGGCGAAATTCTGGGAATTGCCGGGCTGGCAGGCGCAGGCAGAACCGAATTCGTCAGAGCTTTGTTCGGTGCTGATCCAAAAGATTCCGGGGAAGTTAAGATCAACGGCAAAAAGGTAAAAATCCGCTCCACTCAGGATGCCAAACGGGCAGGCATCGGTTTTATTACCGAAGACAGAAAAGAAGAGGGGCTGATTCTGAATATGGATCTCCACACTAATATAGGAATGACTATATTAGAGAAACTGAAAAAGAGATTTGGTCTGGACCTTCGCAAAGAAGAAGAGCTGACAGATGGTTACATTCAGTCTCTCAGCATTAAATGCCGGGATAAAAACCAGATCGCCAAAGATCTAAGCGGCGGCAACCAGCAGAAGGTGGTAATTGCCAAATGGCTGGCCACAAAGCCGCAGATTCTAATTATGGATGAGCCGACCAGAGGAATTGATGTAGGATCAAAGAATCAGATCTATAACCTGATGAATGAACTGGCGGCAAAGGGGATCGGGATTATCATGATTTCCTCCGAGCTGCCGGAAATTCTTCAGATTTCTAACCGGGTCGTTGTGTTTGCTGCCGGAAAAGTTACCGGTGAGCTGAAAAATGAAGGGCTGACCCAGGAAATACTGCTTGATTATGCCACCAGTCAGACGGCTGTATCATAAAGTGAAACCGGGGTATTAGAGCTGGTTAGTGTATCATCTTCGAATTTGACTGATTGTTGAGGATGATACATTAGTCATCGGATATCAAAAAGGAGGAACAAAGCAATGAGTATTAAAAAGATTACAGCCAAGGAGTTCATTATCAAATATATCATGTATATCGTGCTGGTGGTAATGTGTATTGTACTGGCGATCGCCAATGACAAATTCCTGACCGGCGCCAATCTGATGACAATTGTAAAGCAGATATCGATTCAGTCAATTGTAGCGATTGGCATGACAATGATTATTATAACCGGAAATATTGACCTCAGCGTTGGATCTATCGTAGCTTTTTCATCGGTTTGTGCAGCCATGATGATGAAAGCCGGAGTAAACACTGTGTTGGCGATGATAATTACGGTAGTGATTGCCGGCATTCTGGGATTAATATCGGGAGGTGTTACCGCAAAGCTGAAGCTGCATTCCTTTTTGGTCACGCTGGCGCTGATGCAGACCTTCCGCGGTCTGGCACAGACGATGACCGGAGGTTATCCGGTAGCCGGATTTGACGAAGCATTTGGAAAAATAGCATCCGGCAGTATCGGTCCGGTACCGTATTTGGTTATTTATATGATTATTTTTTATGCTATTTTTATCTACATTATGAAATATACTGCTTTTGGACGCTCTGTCTATGCCATCGGGGGGAATCAGGAATCGGCAAGGCTTTCCGGAATTAATGTGGAAAAAGTTAAAACACTGGTATTTGTAATTTCATCAATGCTCTGCGGTGTGGCAGGTCTTCTGCTGACATCCAAGGTACGTTCAGGTGATCCTACCTGTGCTAATGGATGGGAGATGGATACGATTGCCGGAGCGATCATCGGCGGTACCAATATGATGGGTGGAGAAGGTAAGCTGGGCGGAACTATTGTTGGTCTGCTTTTCGTGGGGATCTTAAGCAACGGTATGGTGCTGCTGGGAATCAATGCTTATACCCAGAGTGTAGTTAAAGGGCTGGTAATCTTCCTTGCGGTAATCTTAAACAGCATCCAGAAGCGGGGACAGAATTAAATTTGTATTGATCTGCTGTAGAACGTATAGAGTACTCGTATACAGAATGGAGGAAAAATGAACAGTATTGAACGTGTAATGGCAACTATTGAACGAAGACCGGTGGATCGTCCGGCCGCATGGCTGGGAATGCCCGATCACAAAGCAATTGAGGGGCTTTGTCAGGAGTTTGAAGCAGCGACTTATCACGATTTGAAGATTGCCTGCGGTGATGATTTTTATTCCGTAGAGGTACCTTACCAATCTGAGAATGCTTCAGCTATCTATGCGGCATTTGACTGGTATCAAAGCGGCAGTAATGTAGATGCCCAACATCGTACCCTGACCGCTGACGGATGTTTTAAAGATGCTGAAGAGATCGGGGACCTGGATTTCTTTGAATGGCCGGATCCGGAAAAATACATCGATGTCGCCGAGTGCCGGCGCCGGGTCGGGGAAGCGCCTCAGGATAAAGCTGTGATCGGAATGGTATGGTCTGCTCATTTCCAGGATACGTGTGCGGCATTTGGTATGCAGACCTGTCTGATGAATATGATTGCAAATCCGGAAATTGTTCATGCGGTTAATGACCGGATCATTGAATTTTACTTAAAGGCAAATGAGATTTTCTATGAAGCAACAAAAGGGAAACTGCATGCGGTATTGATCGGAAATGATGTGGGAAGCCAGCGGGATCTGATGATCAGTCCGGCCAGTGTAGCTGAATTTGTCGAGCCCGGTGCAAAAAAACTGGCGGATCAGGCACATAGTTATGGTCTGAAGGTAGTCTACCATTCCTGCGGATCGATAGTCGATGCAATACCAAGCCTGATCCGGGCCGGAGTGGATGTGATCCATCCAATCCAGGCACTGGCCAAAGGAATGGATCCGGCCAATTTAAAAGATAAATTTTCAGGACAGGTTTCTTTCTGCGGCGGCGTGGATACCCAGGATCTTCTGGTAAACGGCAATCCTAAACAGGTGCGGGATAAAGTGAAGGAACTGCGAACCTATTTCCCAACCGGACTGATCGTATCACCAAGCCATGAAGCGATCATGGATGACATTCCGCCCCGGAATATTAAGGCACTTTTTGAGGAAGCAAATAAAATATATTAGAGGAATAACGATGAAGAGAATTGGTGAAGTAATTAAAGTCAAGCCGGGAAAGCTTGAAGCGTATAAATACCACCACGCCAATGTGTGGCCGGAAATTAATGAGATGATCCAAAAGTGCAACATTCAGAATTATTCTATTTATCACAAAGGGGAATATCTCTTTGCATACTATGAATACGTGGGGGATGATTTTGAGGGGGATATGGCTAAGATGGCAGAGGATCCTAAAACTCAGGAGTGGTGGGCGTTGGTGAAACCGTTTCAGACTCCCATGGAAGGCAGAAAAGAGGGGGAATGGTGGAGTCCCATGGAGGAAGTTTATCATCTGGATTAGTTTGAGTAATTGAAAATTTTACACAGATTATTAATATGGCAGATAGTCCTTGAGGCTACCTGCCATATTAATATTGTTACAGTTCAGCCTTCGGCTGAACCGCAACAAGAATGCACAGAAATGCCGTAAACCGCATTTCGCGCCTGCAATTCTCGGGATTTTCAGGCATAAAAGCCTGAAAACACCTCGCGGGACAGTCGAAGGCTGAATAGTTGTTACTGTTCACTCCGTGACCAGTAACACGCTTCGCGATGCACAGAAATTATGCATACTGCATAATTTCGCGCGTTGTATATCTCGGGATTTCCGTGCATAATGCACGAAAACACCTCGCGGAATAATCGCCGAGTGAACAGTAACGAATAGTTACTTAATATTACCTGTATTTGACAATAAGTATTGGTAATAGACAAAAAGCAGTGTATAATACTATTAAATCGGGACGGGATAAGTCTAAAAGAGAAATATATCTGTTGCTTTCCGATAGCCTTATTGCACCTCCTAATTTTAATGAGAATTGCAATGGCTATTTTTTTTGTGCAATTGCCTTTGCTATGTACAAATTTGAGTGATTGCCATTTATTAGCTCATTTTCAATGTTATTTTACATAATAAATAATCTTTGAAAAAAATAAATTAAAAAGCCGGAGAAATGACAATATGTAAAAAGTCATTTCTCCGGCATAGTCATTACTCTATATCTTCCGCAGGCTCAAATATCAGCTCTGAAATCATCAGAGAAAAACGATGATATTTTTTTATTAGGTATTAGAAATATTAGTATATTTTTATAAAAAAATATCGCCATCTTTTGTAAATGACGAAAAAATTTATGTAATATAATGAATTCATATGTGATGATGTTATCATAGCAGAACGTCGATCTAATGTCAATAGAAATAATATTGGGATTTTTTTTAACAAAGCTCAGTGTTACCATTCACGGTCTAACCGAATAAGCTTTATTGAACAAGATGTTCAGAGAGAGAGGATGCCTCCTACATTGTGGGTATCCTCTTTTTTAATTAATAGTGTACATCATTTAAAATATATA
>Ga0153940_1000237_pt1 | contig 32410 bp, 27 predicted proteins | sample TSNJ024MetaG_FD_104736 | JGI IMG/M metagenome (GOLD analysis project Ga0153940, IMG submission 104736) | Attine ant fungus gardens microbial communities from New Jersey, USA - TSNJ024 MetaG | ecosystem: Host-associated > Fungi > Mycelium > Unclassified | place: USA: New Jersey, Brendan T. Byrne...
AGCAAAGCGGAAGTCACAGAAAATCCGAGGATTGCCAGCGCGAAATTATGCAGAATGCATAATTTCTGTGCATCGCGAAGCGTGTTACTGTTCGCAGCCCTATGGGCTGTGAATAGTAACGATAAGACTCCGAATTTCACTTGTGAAATTCTATTTTAGGAGAATGATATGAAATTAGAATTTGGTTTTGGATCGTCAGTGCAGACGGTAGAACTTCCGGACGAAAATGTGATGGATGTTCTGCATGCAAACCAGGTTGAGTGCGAACTGATGGGTGAGGAGGAAGTGCGCAGAGCACTTGCCAACCCCATTGGGGCAGCGCCTCTTCGTGAGGTCGTAAAACCGGGTGAAAAGGTTGCAATTGTTACCAGTGATATAACCCGACCGATGCCGTCATATGTTGTTATGCCGGCTCTTTTGGATGAATTATATGCTGCTGGCATACATAAAGAAGATATTACGGTGGTTTTTGGACTGGGGAGCCATAGAGCCCAGACACCGGAAGAGATGAAGAAACTGGTGGGCGAGCGGGCATTTGCGGAAGTAACCTGTGTTGACGGGGATGCTTCGGATTGTGTGCATATGGGAACCACTTCCCGTGGAACGCCAGTTGATGTAGTACGTATTGTGGCAGAGGCAGACCGAAGAATTTGCCTTGGTAATATTGAATATCATTATTTTGCAGGATACAGCGGCGGTGCGAAAGCGATCATGCCTGGTGTTTCCACTAGAGATGCGATTCAGAACAATCACAGCCAGATGGTAAAACCGGAAGCCTGTGCAGGTAAGCTGGAAGGCAACCCCGTAAGAGAAGATATTGAAGAAGCAGGCGTTATATGCGGCATTGATTATATTATCAATGTGGTATTAGATGAACATAAAAAGATTATTATGGCTGCTGCCGGTGATACAGTAAAAGCACATCGGGAGGCATGCCGTTTCCTCGATCGCATTTATCGTAAAGAAATCCCGGAAAGAGCAGACATCGTGCTGGTATCCCAGGGCGGTGCGCCAAAAGATCTGAACCTTTATCAGACGCAGAAAGCGCTTGACAATGCAAAGCATGCCGTTAAAGATGGCGGAGTTGTTATTTTAATTGGTTCTTGTAAGGAAGGACTGGGTGAAGAAGTATTCGAAGAATGGATGACACAGTCGGAGACAGCAGCATCCATGATTGACCGTATCCAGACCGACTTCCAATTGGGAGGTCATAAAGCAGCGGCGATTGCAATGGTATTAGAAAAGGCGGATATCTATCTGGTCTCAGACCTGGAAGATGCCTTTGTAGAAAAAATCTTCTTAACCCCAATGCTGTCGGCACAAGCAGCGCTGGATAAAGCTTTTGAAAAAATGGGAAGCAATGCGAAAGTTTTGGCAATGCCATATGGCGGGTCAACACTTCCATTTGTGTCAAAATAAAAATGAGGAGCGAACAAAAATTATGGATTATGCAAAAGAGTCACTGAAACTTCATGGCCAATGGAAGGGGAAACTTGAAGTAATTTCAAGAGTACCGGTAGAAACCAAAGATGATATGTCTCTGGCTTATACTCCCGGTGTAGCTGAGCCTTGTCTGGAAATCCAGAAAGATGTTGACATGAGTTACGAATATACCAGAAGAGGCAACATGTGTCTGGTGGTTACAGATGGTACAGCAGTTCTTGGACTTGGCGATATTGGACCAGAAGCCGGAATGCCGGTTATGGAAGGTAAATGTGTACTGTTTAAAGCATTTGGTGATGTAGATGCCTTCCCTCTTTGCATTAAGAGCAAGGATGTAGATGAAATCGTTGATACTGTTTATAAAATTTCCGGCAGCTTTGGCGGTGTTAACTTAGAAGATATCGCTGCGCCAAGATGCTTTGAAATCGAGGAGAAATTAAAAGAAAAATGTGATATTCCGATTTTCCATGATGATCAGCATGGTACTGCAGTAGTTACTCTGGCAGGACTGCAGAATGCAATTAAAATCGTTGGTAAGAAAAAAGAAGACTTAAAAGTTGTTGTTAACGGAGCAGGAGCAGCAGCGATTTCTATTACTAAGCTGTTGTTATCTTTTGGAATCAAAGATATCGTACTTTGTGATACCAAAGGTGCCGTATATGAAGGAAGACCAATCGGCATGAATCCCGTCAAGGATGAAATGGCGAAGATCACCAATCTTGGCAAAAGAGAAGGAAGCCTTGCTGATATGATGGTTGGTGCGGATGTATTTGTTGGTGTAAGTGCACCTGGAACGGTAACACCGGAGATGGTAAAAGCCATGAACAAGGACGCGATCATTTTTGCATGTGCCAACCCGACACCAGAAATCTTTCCGGATGAAGCAAAAGCAGGCGGCGCAAGAGTTATCGCTACCGGACGCAGCGATTTCCCAAATCAGGTTAATAACGTACTTGCATTTCCGGGAATTTTTCGCGGAACATTCGATGTCCGCGCAAAAGATATCAACGATGAGATGAAGATTGCAGCGGCGAATGCAATTGCCGACTTGATCGGCGATGACGAATTAAATGAAGATTATATTATCCCTGCGGCATTTGATCTGCGTGTAGGTAAAGCAGTTGCTGAGGCAGTTGCACAGGCAGCAAGAGATTCAGGAGTTGCAAGGTTATAATATGAAGATGCAGATAAATATCGGCATTGTTATAGAATGATGAAGAAAGAAGGAGATAAGAAATGGATGCTGAATTAAAGAAAAGCTTACAGAAATTTGCAGGACAGATTCGCATCGGTACGGTAGAATCTATCAGATCACGTGGATTCGGTCATATCGGCGGAGCACTCAGTGTTTGTGATGCACTGGCAGTATTATACGGATCTCAGATGACTGTAGATCCGAAGAATCCCAAGATGCCGGAAAGAGATAAATTAGTATGCTCTAAAGGACATGCCGGTCCGGCAATTTATGCAACATTAGGACTGAAAGGATTTTTCCCATACGATGAAATCAAAACATTGAATCAGCCGGGGACCAAATTCCCAAGTCACTGTGATATGAACAAAACATCCGGTATTGATATGACAACCGGTTCTTTGGGACAGGGTACATCTACTGCAGCAGGTATTGCTCTTGGTGACAAGATCAAAGGCAGAAACAACCGTGTATTCTTATTCGTAGGAGACGGTGAAATCAACGAAGGACAGTGCTGGGAAGCATTCATGTTTGCAGCAGCTAAAAAATTGTCCAACCTGGTTGTTTTAGTTGATGACAATAAGAAACAGTTGGATGGTTATACAGCTGATATTTTAAATTCAGGTGATTTGGCAGCTAAAATGGAAGCATTTGGTTTTGACACAGTGCGTATCAATGGTAATGACATTGAAGCTCTTTACGATGCCCTGGAAAATACCAAAAAAGGCGGTGACAAACCGTTCGCAATCGTAATGGATACGGTAAAAGGTAAAGGCGTTACCGAAGTAGAAGAGACGATGGCAAACCACAGTATGGCTGTAGGCGATGACAAGTTTAATGCATGGTTAGATCAGTTGAATGCTGATTTGGCTGCAATGGAATAAGCGGAGGGAAAAATGATGAAGATAGTATATAATGGTGAAATGGATTCCCGCGCATTTAAGGATATTCTTGGAAAAGAAATTCCTGCATTGGCAGCAAAGGATCCGGATGTGATTTATTTGGATGCGGATTTAATGAGTTGTATCGGTACTGCAAAATGGGCAGTTGAGAACCCAGACAGAGCAGTGAACTGTGGTATTGCAGAAGGAAATATGGCTGGTGTTGCAGCAGGTCTTGCATCTGTTGGATTTAAGCCGATCTGCCATACATTTGGCCCGTTTGCATCCCGTCGTTGTTTTGATCAGGTATTCTTAGCCGGCGGATATGCTGGAAATGATTTTACCATGATCGGAACAGATCCTGGTATCTGTGCAGCGTTCAATGGCGGAACTCATATGCCGTTTGAAGATATGGCATTGTATCGCTCGATTCCGACAGCAACTGTAATGGATATTGCAGATGCTAATCAGCTGATAAGCGTTTTACAGCAGGTGAATGATATTAAAGGTGTAAAATATATCCGTGTTGGCCGTAAGAATGCAGCTAAAGTTTATGAAGATGGTGCGGCGACTCCAATTGGAAAAGGTATCACTGTTCGTGAAGGAAAAGATGCGGTTGTGTTTGCAACGGGTATTATGATTCATGAAGCTATGATGGCTGCCGAAGAACTGGCTAAAGAAGGAATTGACATTGCTGTTGTGGATATGTTTACAGTGAAACCTCTGGATAAAGAGTGTGTGGCTAAATATGCAAAACAGACTGGAGCAGTAGTTACGGCTGAAAACCATAACAAGATTGGTGGATTATACAGCGCAGTGACAGAAACATTGGCAGAAGATGTTCTGGTACCGGTTGAGTATGTGGCTGTAGAAGATGTATATGGTGAAGTTGGCTCTCAGGATTACTTAAGAACACAGTTTGACCTGACATCTGATCATGTTGTAAGAAAAGTTAAGAAGGTGCTTTCTCGTAAAGCATAATTGGCTTCAAATTCAAGGGTGTTTCGCGCTGTAGTTAGTGTGAAACACCCTTTTTAGGTTTTAGATCCGGAGGGTAGGTTCAGTTGTCAAAAGCCTGCTCTGTCAATAGGTATCTGAATCTGCGCTGATGAGTAACCAAAAAAATGCTGATGCATACCATAGTAATAGAATGAAACTGTGAGCAAGGTTTGCTCCAGGGAGGTGTGCTGTGAAAAGGTTAATGAGACAGCGATGCGGTGGGGAGCGAGTGACGTATGTATCCTTTCTTAGCATGATTGTGAATGTGTTACTTATGATGTTGAAGTTTATTGTTGGAGTTGCAGGGCATTCCAGTGCGTTATTATCGGATGCGGTGCATTCGGCAATAGATGTATTTAGTAGTATGGTTGTAATAACTGGGGTGAAGATAGGGTATAAGACAACTGAACGAAAGTATCCTTATGGGCATGAGCGGCTGGAATGTATGGCAGCAATTATCCTGGCGGCTGTGCTGACGGGAACTGGGTTAGGAATTGGACTGCGGGGAATTGATACCATTGCGGATGGGGATTACAGTACTTTGAAAACGCCGGGAGTAATGGCTCTTTGGATAGCGCTGTTGGTGGTTTTAGTGAAAGAAGGGATGTTTTGTTATACCAGATACATAGCCAGAGAGTTTGGATCAAGTGTCTTGATGGAGGATGCGTGGCATCATCAGTCGGATGCAATGGCATCGCTGGGTGGATTTGCTGGGATTTTGGGAGCAAGGATTGGGTTTCCGATAATGGATCCGGCGGCTGGAATATTTATCAGTATGTTTATTATAAAAGCGGCTTATGATGTTTTTATGGATGCGATTGCGAAAATGATTGATGAGTCGTGTAATGCAGACACTATTCATGAGATTCAGGAGATTGCTGAGTCGGTGGATGGTGTGATGGAAGTGCATGTTGTAAAGACACGCCTGCTTGGCAGTAAGAAGTATGTGGATGTTGAAATTAGTGCTGATAAGGGCAAGACTTTATGCCAGGCACATGAAATTGCACATCAGGTACATGATTTAGTGGAGGAGCAGATTGATGGTATTGTGCACTGTATGATTTATGTGAATCCGTTTGATGAAAATGGTGACTAGTGTTGTGAGTGATACAGTACACGAGCATAGGAACGAGAGGTGCTGTTATGAGAAGTATGGAATTTAAAATGGAACGACAGGGATTATTAGCGGTTGGTCAGGAAGTGGAGGTAATTGAAAGTGCACTTCCGACGTCGTATTATTATACAATTACACCTGCTATTGCCATGAGTAAGAATTATCAGGGGCATGAGCGGCTGAAGACTGCGAAAGGCATTGTGAAAGAAATCAATACTACAGAGCGGGGATTCTACACGATTGTGGAATTTGAAGAAGAGTGAGTTAATTATATAGCTGAACCGTAACCCCAAAAAGTCAGTTTTGAATGGTAAAAAAAAAACGCACTATTTTTCCTGATACGAAAGCCTTTTAGCGATAAAAGTGGTAAAATAAAGAAAAAACTTTTTCGCAGAGAGGAGAAATAATGGGAAGAGCAGAGGAACGAATCCAGAAAAAAATGGAGAAGAATCCAGCAGTCGAATGTAATAAAATTCAGCAGGACTTCTATCCGGAATTATTTCAAAAATTTTCGGAAACATTGGATCCGAGAAACTTAAGCTATGTCCTATACCCAAACAGGATCATGCTGGGGACGCTGTATTATAAGGGGATTGCCGGAATTGTCAGTATGCAGTCGATGAACGCCAAATTTAACAGTGAGGAAGTTTCCGGGAACCTGCGGGGATTTATGGGGGAAGAAGCGGCGGAGTACCTGCCGCATTACATTACGGAAAACGAGTACTTGGAGAGGCTTGACCCACAAGAACTGCAGGATATTATGCTGGATATTGTATATAAGATAATACGCAGGAGAAGCTTTGAAGAAGCCAGGTTCATGAAAAAATGGCTTGTGATTGTGGATGGGACCCAGCTGTATTCCGGTGACCGGAAGCTGAATGACAAGTGCCTGGAAAGATGTCACAACAAAGGGACGGAAAAGGAAAAGACGAGCTACCACTGCGATGTGCTGGAGGCCAAGATATATTTCGGAGAGAGCCTTGTGGCAAGCATAGGGAGCGAATTTATAGAAAATAATGGGGAAGATGCGGAAAGGCAGAAGGGAATGAGCCAGGACGAAATCAAGCAGGACTGCGGTGCGACCTAGCAAGGTCATTTAATTTAACAGGTGGAAATCCTGTCCGGTAAGGTTTAAGCTGAACCGCCGGTAGCGAGTCATGGATATATAGCAGTAATGGTATATATTAAGCGTTGACAGCAAGGCTGTAGGGTTGAATGTGATTGAGCCTCGAAATTGTTAGGAAACCGGGTGTTGATGCTGTCGCAGTAGCAGAAGACAACACATTATCATTCGTAAGGAGCGAGAATGATAATGGCCCGGCGGGGTCTTTAGAGCCAGTCATGCAGTACAATGATTGAATGGGAACTAGGGAGACCCTATCACCTCTCTAAGGAGTATGATATATCAACTATAAAATGGAGAGTGTCAAATGGGTGTTAGGGAGTCGGATAGATGCGTAGTACCTAAGAGGGTGATGTAATGTCACCGGAGGAAAGGCATCTATATAGTACAGCTCTTAGTAAGGAAACATTATCTATACACAGGGATAGGAGAAATAGTGGAAACGAAACTACAAAGAATAACAGAATTGTCAGGTAAAGATGCAAAGATTGAATTTACGTCATTGTACCATCTGCTCAATAAGGAACTGCTAATGCAGTGCCATAAAGAACTGGATAAAAGGAAAGCGGTTGGTATTGATGGTGTAAGCAAGGAAATGTATGGAGAAAATCTGAATGAAAATTTAGATAACCTGGTGCAGAGGTTGAAGAATAAGTCCTATAAACCTCAGGTATCATTGCGCATACAGATACCAAAAGACAATGGAAAAACAAGACCGCTGGGGATAGCTGTTTACGAGGATAAACTGGTACAGCTTGCGTTAAAGAAAATCATAGAAGCGGTATACGAACCAAGATTTCTTGAATGTATGCACGGATTCAGACCAAACAAAGGATGCCATACTGCATTAAAAGCACTGAATCAGTCAATAGAAAAAGAATACACAAACTGGGTATTTGAAGCGGATGTCAAAGAATATTTCGACCATCTAAACCATGAATGGATTATGAAAACCGTTGGGGTTCACATAAAAGACCCGAATATACTAAGGCTGATAAAGAAATTTTTGAAGGCAAGAATTATGGAGGAAAATGTTTACTACAACACAGAAGAAGGAGCAGCGCAAGGGTCGAATTTAAGTCCTTTAATTGCGAATATATATATGCACTATATGCTGACGCTATGGTTTTATAAGGTGTTCAAACAAAAGTGCAGAGGATATAGTTCTATCACTGTTTACGCAGATGACTTCGTGGGGTGCTTCCAATATAAAGGAGACGCAGACCTGTTCAACAAACTGCTGAAAGAAAGACTTGAAATGTTTGGACTTGAGCTAGAACCAAGTAAAACGAGACTGATTGAATTTGGAAAATATGCAGAAGCGAACAGAAAGAAGAGAAATCAGGGGAGACCCGAAACGTTTGATTTTCTGGGATTCACGCATTACTGTGGCAAAAGCCGAAAAGGATGGTTTCGAGTAAAAAGGAAGACAAGTAAAAAGAAGTACAGAGTCAAAGTAGCAGATTTCAAAAACTGGATAATCCGAAATAGGACATTACCATTAAAAATAATAATGGAGAGAGTGAATCAGAAACTACGTGGTCACTATCAATACTATGGAATTACAGATAATATAAAAATGTTGCGAAGATTCTATAATGAAACTGAAAATCTTCTATACAAGTGGCTAAACAGGAGAAGTCAACGAAACAGCTATAACTATGAGAAATTTAAAATGATGTTAAAGTATTACCCATTAGAAAAACCGAGAATCTTTGTAAATATATATGATAATTAATGTGAATGGTACTATAAGGAGCCGTGTGCGGTAACGCCGCATGCACGGATCTGGGAGGAGCATGCATCGTGAGGTGCATGTTTACTCGACAAACGAAGGCGTTCAAACGCCTGGCAGCGAATATCAAGCAGAAATTCCCAAGGCTCCCGATCATCCTGCTGGCTGACAGCCTGTATGCCTCAGAACCGGTAATGGGGCTGTGCCGTGAGTATGGCTGGGACTATATCATACGTTTCAAGGATGGCAGCATCCCCAGTGTGGCTTCAGAGTATAAGGATATACCGGAAAAGGGCAGGGCCGGAAATGCGGAATACGTAAATGGGATTGACTACAATGGCAATAAAGTGAACCTGCTGAAATATAAGGAGCGCCAGGTCCATTACCAGGAAGACCGGCGCTGCCGGAACGGGAAGCCGAAAACGCGGAAACCCGAGATAAGGGAAGTGGATTTCCAATGGATAACGAATATAGAAATAACAGACAAAAATGCCGGGAAGCTGGCGGCAGCCGGGAGGATCCGCTGGAAGGTCGAGAATGAAGGCTTTAACCGCCAAAAGAACTGGCAGGGGGACATAACCCACGCGTGCAGCTGGAACGACAGGGCACAGAAAAACCATTATCTGATGATGCAGATATCAGATGCCATGAAGCAGCTGTATGAACACTGCTACCTGAAAAGGAAGGGTATTTCCAAAAAGCAAAAAGATATATCTTCAGACCTGCTAAAAAGCTTTGACCAGCAACCAACAAGGGAAGATATATCTTTAGAGATGGAAATGCATAGCGCAACCATCCACTAAGGCAATTATAGCAAAGGAAGTGATGCCTGCCAAGAGTAAATGTTCTAAAAACAAAAAAATATCCACAAAGTTAGTATAAGACGGGATTTTTATACCGGTAACAAGTGGATTAAAGCAGAAAAATCACAAAAGAGTGTGGAAAACGGCATTTTTCGAGAGAGTGAAAATGGTGACTATGATAAAATTATTTTTACCATTCAAAACTGCCAAAAAGTAGTTAGACTTGAATATACTTTGAAAAATTGTTATAATTTAATTCATCTGAAAGCAAAGACGCAGAAAACTAATATACATGATAAAACAAGATACATAAGTTTTTGAAAAGGAGAGTATAGGATGAAAGCATATGAAGCAATTTGGGAAATATATAATAAATGCTCCAATAATCAGATGAGGGATGTTTATATCGAAGAGATTGAAACGGATGATTTGGAAGCATATGTAAAGAATAAGTTTCGGGATAAGATTTTGGAATATGATATAATCAATCGAGAGGATGGAAGTGTGATTTTTGATATCATGACATCCGGGATGAAGCAAAGAATGACATTTACAGAAGTATAGAACGATGGAGGAATGGTAAGATGGCTGAGCATCATGGAAATCATGAACATGAGCTGGAAGATGGAAAGGTGATACAACACAGTCATGGGCATACGCATACGCACCAAAATACAAAAGCAGTATTAAATAGGTTGTCCCGGGCGATAGGGCATCTGGAATCGATTAAGCGGATGGTGGAATCCGGGCGGGACTGCAGTGAAGTGCTGATACAGCTTTCGGCGGTGAAGGCAGCGATTAATAATACCGGAAAAGTGATCTTACAAGATCATATTGAGCATTGTATTGTGGATGCAGTAGAAAGCGGTGATACCCAGACATTAAAGGAGCTTAATAAGGCGATTGATCAGTTTATCAAATAAAGCTGATTTTTTATACAGGAAGAGCTAATACTGTAGACCTGCAAGGAAATTTATTATAAGGCCATAAAAATAGATTCCTCTATTGGAATAGCTATGGTAAGTATATTAGAAGAAATTGGCGCATTGGGCAGGCGGAGCAATTATCTGGCAATGTCGCTTCAGGAAGATTCAGGGAAAGAAAGATGTAAGCTTTCTATAATATGTAACAGAAAGGAAATTCAGGACAAGAACGGACTGTATCAGGGAGTTAAGGCATTGCTGGAGGAATAGGGGTATGACTGCTATGGAAAATTGTAGATTCCTTGTCAAAAACACCAGAAATATAATTTTTTTGTAAATATTATTGTATAACATATAGATTGACTTTTATTTAACTCAGTGCCATAATGATAAGAATACCTAATGTTGTAAAGGGAAATCAAGAGAGGTAAATATTATGTCAGAATGTAAGATCAAGTTGAACGCAACTGATGATGTAAAAGAGTTTGTCAATGCGGCAGCCAGATGCAGTTTTGACATTGACATTTTTTATAATAGAGTCATCGTAGATGCGAAATCAATCTTAGGAATTCTTAGCATGGACTTAACGAAACCGCTGACGGTTCAGTATCATGGGGAGAGTTCGGAATTTCACAGCGTATTGAGGAAGTTCGCTGTAGCGTCATAATTGTGTTGAAAAGACTGTTGCACTTGTATAGTGTGACAGTTTTTTTGTTTTTGAGAATTAGAGAATGCCCCGTCAGCTTGTTATAGTTCAGCTATGGGGATTTTTATAAAGTTGCAATAGTTCAACGTGTTGGCAGCCAGGACGCCTGACGTAATATCAGCATGGAAAATATAAGGGAGTTGTGGTAAAATATATGTTAATATTATTGAAACTAATGGTGTGGATAAAAGGAGTATTTCAAATGAAAGTTTTATTAGTTAACGGCAGCCCTCACGGGAAAGGGTGCACTTATACCGGGTTGAGTGAAGTGGAGAAGACATTAAAAGAACAGGGTATTGAAACAGAACTATTTCATATTGGTGTAAAGCCAATTCGTGGATGCTGTGATTGCCGTAAATGTAAGGAAACCGGCAGGTGCGCATTTGATGATGACCCGGTGAATACGCTGATTGAGAAGATTATCCAGGCAGATGGTGTTGTGATCGGTTCGCCGGTATACTATGGTGGAGCGAATGGGGCATTATGTGCACTTCTTGACCGGGTGTTCTTTGCCGCGAGCAGTCAATTTCGTTATAAACCAGGAGCAGCCATTGTAAGCTGTCGAAGAGGTGGAGCCGGTTCGGCTTTCGATCGTTTGAACAAGTATTTCACGATTTCCGGCATGCCGGTGGTATCTTCTCAGTATTGGAATTCAATCCATGGAATGAAACCGGAAGAAGTGCTGCAGGACAAAGAAGGTCTGCAGATTATGCGTACGCTTGGGTTGAATATGGCTTGGCTTTTGAAAAACATTGAGGCTGGCAAAGGAAATATCCCACTGCCCACACAGGAGGCTTGGACACCGACGAATTTTATCCGTTAGTGCCGTGAGAATAACATGGAGAAAACAACAGTCAGGATATCGGTTCGGAATCTGGTGGAATTTATTTTGCGAAGCGGGGATTTGGATAATAGCAAAGGCGGCTTGGCGGAAAAAGAAGCCATGCAGCTTGGCAGCCGCATTCACAGAAAGATTCAGAGCCGGATGGGGGCTGCTTATCAGGCGGAAGTTCCACTGACTTATCAGGTGGAATACGACGAATTTTTTCTGAAGATAGAAGGCCGGGCAGATGGGATCATTCCGGAAGAAGACACTGCTACAATTGATGAAATTAAGGGAACTTTTGCCGAATTAGAACAGATAGAAGAAGCAATTGAGGTGCACCTGGCCCAGGCACAATGCTATGCATATATCTACGGTCTGGAGCATGCTTGCAGAGAAATGACGGTGCAAATTACTTACTGTAATATGGAAAGTGAAGAAATCAAACGATTTTCGCAGACCATAGATATGGAGAAATTGACCGAGTGGTTTCAGAATCTGCTGGATGAGTACTACAAATGGGCCTTGTTCCAGCATGAATGGTGTATTGCCCGCAATCAGTCGATGCAGGGGATGGAGTTTCCTTTTGACTATCGAAAAGGACAGCGGGATATTGTAGCAGGAGTGTATGGAACTATTGTCCGAAAAAAAGAATTGTTTATGCAGGCGCCAACTGGGATTGGGAAAACCATGTCAGCAGTCTTTCCCGCAGTACGGGCAGTAGGAGAAGGATTGGGAGATAAGATTTTCTACCTGACAGCAAAAACAATCACAAGAACGGTAGCGGAAGAAGCTTTTGAGATATTAAGGGGGCGGGGTTTAAAGTATAAAGTAATTACTCTGACAGCCAAGGAAAAAATGTGCGTTTGTGAAGTAATGGAGTGTAATCCAAAGACTTGCCAGCGGGCCAAAGGGCATTACGACCGGGTAAATGATGCGGTGTATGAATTGCTGTGTGCCAGTGATACATTTGATCGAGACACTCTGTTGGCGCAAAGTGAGAAATGGTCTGTCTGTCCTTATGAGATGAGTCTGGATACGGCTACCTGGGCAGATGCTGTTATTTGTGATTATAATTATGTGTTTGATCCCCGCGCTCATCTGCGGCGCTTTTTTGCCGAAGGAGTAAAAGGAGAATATCTATTTTTGATTGATGAAGCCCACAATCTGGTGGAACGCGGCCGAGAGATGTTCAGCGCGGTGTTATATAAAGAAGACTTTCTGGCGGTAAAAAAACTTGTTCATCCATATAATAAAAAGCTGGAGCGATGTTTGGAAAAAAGTAACCGGCAGCTGCTTCAATATAAGCGGGAATGTGATACTTATGAGATTCTGCCAAACCTGGGCTCCTTTGCAATGGGCCTGCTGAATGTAATGGCGGAATTGGAAAAGTTCCTGGAGGAAGTTGATCCCGGAGAATTGCGGGATGAGGTACTGAATTTTTATTTTCAGGTGCGGACTTTTTTGGCAATCAGTGAATTAATTGATGAAAATTATGTAATCTACACCAGACATGATGATGATGGTCGCTTTGCGATCCGGCTGTATTGCGTCAACCCGGCAGTGAACCTGCAGGAGTGTTTGAAGAAAGGAAACAGTACTGTGTTCTTTTCAGCTACATTGCTGCCAATGCATTATTATAAGACTCTTTTCAGTACCAGAGAGGATGACTTTGCGATTCGGGCAGTCTCACCTTTTGGTCAGGAAAACCGGCGTTTGCTGCTGGGCCGGGATGTGAGCAGCCGGTATACGCGAAGAGGCTACGAAGAATACCGTAAGATTGCTTTCTATATACATAAAGTAATTTGTGCGAAAGAAGGAAATTATCTGATCTTTTTCCCCTCATATCGGTTTATGGAGGAGGTATATACAATCTATCAGGAAAACTATGCCAAGGAGGATATTACCCTGATCAAGCAAAGCATGTCCATGAGTGAATCATCCCGGGAAGAATTTTTGCGGCATTTCCATATCAGAAAAGAGAGAACACTAGTAGGTTTCTCTATTATGGGAGGAATTTTTTCCGAAGGAATTGATCTGATCGGCAAACGTCTGATTGGTGCTGTCGTAGTCGGAACGGGCCTGCCCCAGGTTGGTTATGAACGGGAAATTCTGATGAATTTTTATAATGCCCGGGGAGAGAATGGTTTTGACTATGCATACCGTTTTCCGGGGATGAATAAAGTACTACAGGCAGCAGGCCGGGTGATTCGAACGGATAGTGACCGGGGCGTTATCGTTCTTTTGGATGAACGTTTTATGAACCGGGATTATCGGGAACTATTTCCCGCAGACTGGTCAGACTACCGGATCTGTACCTTGGATAACGTAGAAAATCAACTGATGGATTTTTGGGAAAACAGCTGAATAAATGCCTGACATGCCTGTGTCTGCGGCAGATGAGCATTGCGGGAAATAACCAGCTGGCGTGTAGGCAGGGTCTCTTTTATGTGCAGTTGATATAAATCCCGGCATTTGGGAATGCAAAAGTCAGGAACAAAGGCAATACCAAGGCCAATACGCGCCAGATCAATTAACAGGTCATTACTGCCCAGTTCGATTTCCGGAATGAGTTCCAAATGGTTCTGGCGAAAGATATCATGCAGGAATTCACTGGTGGCACTTTGCCCGTCCAGCATGAGGAGGGGATACTTTTGCAGCTGTTCCAAAGATATAGTGACATCTTGCAGGTCTTGATAATATTGCTTGCTGGCAATAAAGACATCCTGAAAGGTATGAATTGGCATCAGGGTATCCAATTGGTTTAGTTTGGAGTTGGGATAATTGGTCACAATTAAATCCACTTGCCCATTGCGCAGCAAATTTACACAGCGGGTGGATGTCTGGTTCGTAACGTTGATGTGAACGCCTGGATAGGTTTTATGAAAACGCTGCAGATAAGGGACCAGAAAGTAGCGGCAGATGGTATCACTGGCACCGATACGTAATTGGCCATTGTCTAAAGTCGCAGTTTCTATCACTTGCGATTCGCCCCGCTGGATAAAGTGGATGGCGGGTTCAATGTGGCGAAGCAGTGTTTCGCCATCTGGTGTCAGAGAGACTTTTTTAGTACTGCGGATAAACAAAGGGCTGCCTAGTTTCCGTTCCAGGGTTTTAATTGACTGGCTGACGGCGGATTGAGAAATGAAAAGTTTCTTGGATGCTTCGGAGAAGCTCAGTGATGAAGCTACGTAATAAAAGACTTTATATAATTCGTAATTAATGTCCATAAATATTCTCCTGATAATAAGTACTATTGAATTCATAGGTAAACAGCCAGGCTAATGAGTTCCCATCAAGTTACAGATTAGCCGTGTGGGGGGTAAAAGTTGGACTGTTTTAATATGTTGGCTGCCAGGACGCCACTGTGGGATGAGAGGTGATTCACGCAAACCCGGGCAACGCACCTGTCGAACTAACTGCTAACTCCGACCAACAACGCTCCGGAATGCCGTCGCGCTGGGTCTGCGTAAGCAGTGGATTTCGCCAGTTGCTAAAACCGCCCTCTAATGTTTGCGTGAATCACCTCTCATCCCACAGCGGCTGGGTTTTGGTAGTATGTAAGTTTTGTGTGGATACTTCATTTTTGACAAGGTGAATTCCACCAAAGGTAGAAGAAAGGGTACCCTGGGGTATAAGGCAACCCTGTTATGGATTGGATACTCTTTTCGTAAATCGCTTGAATAACCAGCGGCCAAAGGGCATGGGATTGCTTCCGTAAACATTTGGCGGCGATTTTAGCGGCGGCGGAATCCACTGCTTACGGAGACTTAAGCGCGAAGGTTTTCCTGAGCGTTTTAGTCGTAGTTAGCAGTTAGTCCGCCAGAGCGTTGCCGCGTTTACGGAAGCAATCCCATGCCCTTTGGCTGCGTCCGCCCTGCCAACACATTTAATTATAACATGCCCCTATCAATCTTGACAATTAGGATTCAACCATGATACGGTAAGGGAAGAAATTGAGTTACTGTTTGAAGTCTATAGGGCTGTGAATAGTAAGAAACCTGACAGAAAGAGGGAAATGAAGATGAAGGTAGTTAGCACAACGAAAGCACCGGCTGCAATTGGACCATACTCTCAGGCGATGATTACGGGGAACCTGGTATTTACTTCCGGGCAGATTCCCATTAATCCGGTAACTGGTGAAATTATCGGTACGGATATTACCCAGCAGGCAGAACAAGTGATGAAAAATCTGGGTGAAGTGTTGAAGGAAGCTGGTGTGAGCTACGATAATGCAGTGAAAACCACATGCTTTTTAGACAATATGGAAGACTTTGCAGCATTTAATGAAGTTTATGGTAAGTATTTTACAGGTAAGCCGGCACGTTCTTGTGTTGCAGTAAAAACTCTGCCAAAGAATGTACTTTGTGAAGTAGAAGTGATAGCAGAGATTTAATTAGTGTGGATAATAAATACCATAAGATATATTAATTTTACTAATAATATATCTTATGGTATTTTTAGAATAGATGATTTTTTATTAATTCACGAAAGGATAGGTATGGAAATGGGTACTGTAAGACGTGTCTATGTAGAGAAGAAATCAGATTTTGCGGTGCAGGCTAAGGAACTGCAGGAAGAGATTCTGGGGTATCTGGGAATAAAAGGCGTTACTGGTGTGCGTGTGTTGATTCGCTATGATGTGGAGAATATTTCGGACAACATCTTTGAAAGCGCTTGTGAGTGTGTTTTTTCAGAGCCGCCTGTAGATGACTTATATAAAGAAACTTTTGATATGGACAAGGATGATCATGCATTTTCGGTAGAATTTTTACCGGGGCAGTTTGATCAACGGGCAGATTCGGCTGTGCAGTGTGTGCAGTTTTTAAAAGAGGATGAAAAACCGATTATTCGTTCTGCTACTACGTATGTAATTGAGGGGATGATCAGTGAGAGTGAGCTTGATGCGATTAAAAATCATTGTATTAATCCGGTGGATTCTCGTGAAACGAATTTTGTTAAGCCGGAAACACTGATAACAGAATTTGATGAACCGGAAGATGTAAAGATTTTTGATGGTTTTATTAAGATGGATGAAGCTGGTTTAAAAGAACTATATAGCTCCTTGAACCTGGCAATGACCTTTAAAGATTTTCAACATATCCAGGATTATTTTCAGGCTGAAGAAAAGAGAGACCCTTCGGTAACGGAAATCCGTGTGCTGGATACGTATTGGTCGGATCATTGCCGTCACACCACCTTCTCCACTGAGCTGAAAAATGTTTCTTTTAAAGAAGGTGATTATAAAAAACCAATTGTAAAGACATATGAAAAATATCTAGCGGACAGAGAAGTGATCTTCAAGGGACGAGATGATAAATTTGTCTGCTTAATGGATCTGGCTCTGATGGCGATGCGTAAGTTAAAAGCCGAAGGTAAATTGGAGGATCAGGAAGAATCGGAGGAAATCAATGCCTGCAGTATTGTGGTACCGGTAGATGTAGACGGTAAAGAAGAAGAGTGGCTGATTAATTTTAAAAATGAAACTCACAATCACCCAACTGAAATCGAACCTTTTGGCGGTGCGGCTACCTGTCTTGGAGGTGCAATCCGTGACCCGCTTTCCGGACGTACGTATGTATATCAGGCAATGCGTGTAACCGGTGCGGCAGACCCTACCGTGTCTGTAAAAGATACCATGAAAGGGAAACTGCCCCAGAAAAAGCTGGTGCGTGGTGCAGCTCTTGGATACAGCTCCTATGGTAACCAGATTGGATTGGCTACCGGTTATGTGAAAGAGATTTATCATCCTGATTATGTTGCAAAAAGAATGGAAATCGGTGCTGTTATGGGTGCCGCACCGCGCCGTGCGGTAATTCGTGAGACTTCAGATCCGGGTGATATCATTATTTTACTGGGAGGCCGTACCGGGCGTGATGGCTGCGGAGGTGCAACCGGTTCTTCAAAAGTGCACACAGAGGAATCCATTGAGACCTGCGGAGCCGAGGTGCAGAAGGGAAATGCCCCTACCGAAAGAAAGATTCAGCGCTTGTTCCGCAGAGAAGAAGTGAGTAAGCTGATCAAGAAGTGTAATGACTTTGGTGCGGGTGGTGTATCTGTTGCAATCGGTGAGCTTGCAGCAGGACTGAAAGTCAATCTGGATAAAGTGCCGAAAAAATATACAGGGCTTGACGGAACAGAAATTGCTATTTCTGAATCCCAGGAGCGTATGGCAGTTGTGATAGATCCGAAAGATGTGAAACAGTTCCTCATCTATGCCAACGAAGAAAATGTGGAGGCAGTTGAAGTGGCGGTTGTTACCAAAAGCCCCCGTCTGGTTCTGGAATGGAGAGGCCAGGAAATTGTGAATATTTCCAGAGCATTTCTGGATACCAATGGCGCCCATCAGGAGACCGACGTTTTGGTCGATATCCCGGACCGCAGCGGAAATGTCCTTGTCAAGGAAACGGTTAGCAATGTACGTAAAAAGTGGCTGGATACATTAAAGGATCTGAATGCCTGCTCACAAAAAGGTCTGGTAGAAATGTTTGACAGCTCCATTGGTGCCGGCAGTGTGTTAATGCCTTATGGTGGTAAATATCAGCTTACAGAGACCCAGTCTATGGTGGCAAAAGTACCTGTTGAGAATGGAAAAACGAATACCGTTACGATGATGAGTTATGGATTCGATCCATACGTATCCAGTTGGAGTCCATATCATGGTGCTGTGTATGCAGTGACGGAATCCGTTGCAAGAATTGTTGCTTCCGGCGGTGATTACCGTAAGATCCGTTTTACGTTCCAGGAATATTTCCGCAGGATGACAGCAGATCCGTCCCGCTGGAGCCAGCCGTTTGCTGCACTTCTGGGCGCATATGAAGCACAGCTTGGTTTTGGCCTTCCGTCTATCGGCGGAAAAGACAGTATGTCCGGTACCTTCAATGAAATCGACGTACCGCCGACACTGGTATCTTTTGCTGTGGATATTGCAAAACAGCAGGATATCGTTAGTCCGGAACTTAAGAAATCAGGCAGTAAACTGGTCTGGATCCGTCTTCCGAAAGACGAGTATGATCTGCCGAAGTACGATGAGCTGATGGAACAGTATGATAAACTCCACAATGATATGAAAGCAGGAAAAGTAATTGCTGCTTATGCATTGGACAGAAATGGTATTGCAGCAGCGGTAAGTAAGATGGCTTTTGGTAATAAACTGGGTGTTAAAATTGAGCATAACTTAGATCCGGAGGATTTTTTTGCACCCGGATTTGGAGATGTTATCTGTGAAGTTGTGGATGGAAAGGTTTCAGAACTGTCTGTTACCTACACAGTAATCGGTGAAGTAACGGATAAGCAGGCATTTGAATATGGTAATGAATTTATTTCCATGACTGAGGCGTTAGATGCCTGGACAGGCACACTTGAGAAAGTATTCAAAACAACGGGAAGCGATGATAAGAGAGCAGTAGAAAGTCTTGTTTATCAGGCGGAAAGTGTATACATTTGTAAGAATAAAGTTGCCCGGCCGACCATATTTATCCCGGTATTTCCCGGAACGAACTGTGAATACGACAGTACAAAGGCATTCAAGCGTGCCGGTGCGGATGTGATCACAAAAGTATTCAAGAACCTGACAGAGACAGATATTCTGGATTCGGTGAATATTTTTGAAGAAGCAATTAACCAGTCTCAGATTATTATGTTCCCAGGCGGTTTCTCCGCAGGTGATGAGCCGGATGGTTCTGCAAAATTCTTTGCAACTGCTTTTAGGAATGCGAAGATTAAAGAAGCAGTTATGAAACTGCTGCAAGAAAGAGATGGCCTTGCCCTTGGTATATGTAACGGATTCCAGGCCTTGATCAAGCTGGGCTTAGTGCCATATGGAGAGATTGTTGGTCAAAATGCCGAGTCTCCTACATTGACATATAACACGATTGGACGTCATATTTCCAAAATGGTATATACTAAGGTGATGACGAATAAGTCCCCATGGCTTGCACAGGCAGAGTCAGGCAGGGTTTATTCGAATCCGGCATCTCATGGGGAGGGGCGGTTTGTTGCCAGTGAAGGATGGATTGACAAGCTTTTTGAAAACGGTCAGGTGGCAACCCAGTACTGTGATCCAAACGGAGTTGTGTCTATGGATGAGGAATGGAATGTTAACGGATCTTATGCAGCGATTGAAGGAATTACAAGTCCGGACGGACGTGTTTTGGGAAAAATGGCACATTCTGAACGCCGTGATGATGGGGTGGCTATCAATATTTACGGGGAGCAGGATATGAAGATTTTTGAATCAGGAGTTGCATATTTTAAATAAGTGAAAGATGACAGGAATATTTCTGTGTATGTTGTCAGACTTAATTCTTTCGAACAGTATCAAAAATAATAGTGGTCAGCATTCTGCATTTTGGCAGGATGCTGATTTTTGTTTGCATAAAAACATTAATTCAAGAGATATTAAATAGTGCTGTGGCAGAGTGACGATATATTCAGCGCGGTTATACTAAAGTCAATGAGACAGTACTATTATTTCCGCTTTTTGGTAACAGGAGGAGAAGGGTTGAGTTGCGCAATGGATAAAGGTTATGGAAAATTTTGTTTTGTCATTCTAAGTATTATGATTTTGGCTTTGATGGCGGTGCCTGTATCTGCAAATAGTAATGTACAGGACGGTACCGATGAAGCATTATACTTAGAAGACGATTTATACGCTGCGCAGGAGTTTTCATCACATCTCCCGCTCATTGTAATTGAATTTAAAGATAAAGATGATCCTGATTTTTTTCCTCTGAAAAGTAATTGGCTTGAAGACGAATGGTTTAATAATTCCGTAATTTCTGTCTACGATAATTCCGGGAGCGAGGAGAATGCTCTGCAAGACGACCCGAATTTGACAGTTATGTCTAAACTCCAACTGCTTACTGATGAGGAAACCAAAAACCGCGAAAAGCATGATTACTATATACGTTTGGTGGACAGCGCCGGTCAGGCTGAAGAGCATGAACTTCTCGGGCTGCCTGCCAACAGCGAATATTGGTTATTGGGCAGCATGTATGATAAATCGCTTATCCGCAATTATCTCGGGTATACCCTTGCAGCTGAAATCATGGACAATGCGCCGAAGGTTCAATTCTGTGAGGTGCTGCTTCAAACGGAGAAAGGGCTTCTTTATCAAGGGATCCACCTTCTGATAGAGCGGACTTACGCGGAAACCGGGGTTTATATAAAGCGTACTCCCGGAGTAACCGGCGGGATTCCTCTTTATACACAATACACGCAGACTGTCTCTGGCTTAGGAAGCTTGATAATCCCTTTTTATGAGCGAGAGCAGACAGAGGAAGAGATTCTCAGGCAGACACAAGATTTGAGTTATATCGAAGATATTCTGGCTTCTCAGGACATCACTGAATTTTTGCAATATAAAAATTTTATTGACGAAAACAGTTTTATTAATTATTTCATAGTTAAGGAATTGCTTGGAAATTATAATGCCGCGCTGAATACTTTTTATTCCTATGAAAATACGAATAAGCATCTGCTTAAGGCCGGTCCGGTCTGGAACTTTGAGCGTTCTCTGGACAATGAGGTAGATACACCGATGGAACTGGACGAAATACTCTTAGCGGAAGCGCCCTTTTATGCGGATCTAGTCAAAAGCAAGGACTTTATGGATGCTTTGAAGAGCCGCTATAAGGAATTGGAAACCGGTTCTATCAGCGTAGATAATTTAACAAATTTAATTGATTCTGCGGTGGAATATTTGGGCCCGGCGCAAGCCAGGGATTGGGCTAGATGGGAATATATCTATCAGTACCACCCTTTAATGGCATTAAAGGAATATCCTTCTGAAAACACCGGCGATCCCTCCAGGCGGCGTCAAACCGGAAGCTACGAACAAGAAATCACGAAACTAAAATATGTTTTATGGGAGCACAGTCTGCAAATTGCGGAAGCGATTCCATCTCTGTACAGTGAGAATGAGCTCATAACAACGGCAGATAATTATCATAGGAACACGCTTCTGTTTATTGGTTTTTTAGCTGTATTTATGGCAATCATTGCCCTTGCCAGAAGACAGAATTTGCAATAAAGTGCGAAGGAATAAAACAGGAAGCGAGACACGATTATGGCATTGCCGAAAAAGTTAGTAAAAATAAATAAATCTCACACCATATTATTTTGGGCAACAGTCATCAGTACGACAATTTATATCATCTGGCGGTTCATGTTCACTATTCCAACACGCTCAGGACTGGTGACCTTTGTACTTGGGCTGCTGCTGATAGTCGCCGAGCTTATGAGTGCTGTTGAGTCTTTGATTGAATACCGTCAAATTAATAAGAACTTGGTACCTGAGCTTCCCGATATCCCGCCGGAGTGGTATCCTCATGTGGATGTCTTTATCGCCACGCACAATGAAGCTGTGGATCTGCTTTATAAAACTGTGAATGCGTGTACTTTTTTAAACTATCCTGATAAGAATAAAGTGCATATTTATTTGTGTGACGATGGGGATCGCCCTGAAATGGCGGAATTAGCGCAAAAGTTGGGCGTCAGCTATTTTGGACTATCCGGCAATAAACAGGCAAAAGCGGGAAATCTGAATAATGCGATTCGTAAAACGGACTCGCCCTTGATTGTTACGCTGGATTCAGATATGATTCCACACAACAATTTTTTGATAAAGACCGTGCCATACTTTTTTCTGCCGAAAGTTAAAAAAGACGAACAGGGATTATGGGTGCAGCGGGCGGAATCTGAAATAGATCCTGATTATAAAATTGGCTTCATTCAAACCCCGCAAAGCTTCTATAATCCGGATCTGTTTCAATATTATCTCTATTCTGAACAACGGATCCCTAATGAGCAGGACTACTTTTTCCGCGAGGTAAATGTGGGCCGTAATGCGGATAACGCTGTCATATATGCCGGATCTAATACCGTGTTGTCCCGTAAAGCCCTGGAAGAGGTCAACTATATCGCCACAACCAGTATAACCGAGGATTTTCTTACCGGGCTGCGGATTCAAAAAAAAGGATATACCACCTATGCCATACCGGACGCTCTTGCTCACGGGCTGGCTCCGGATTCTTTTAAAAGTCTGATCAGCCAGCGTGAGCGCTGGGGTAGGGGATGCGTCCAAAGTTTAAGGCAGGAACATATCATCATGTCTCCGAAACTCAGGCCCTTCCAAAAGATCAGCTACCTGGCGACACTGTTGTATTGGTGGACTTACGCGCGGCGGCTGATTTATATTTTGGCTCCAATCTTGTCTGTCATTTTCAACTTATTCATTGTTGAGGCGAAAGTGTGGCAGGTTTTGTTGTTCTGGCTCCCCTACTATCTGCTTTTTAACCGAACACTGCGCTTGTTATCGGGTGATATCAGAAATCAGCACTGGAGCAATGTGTGTGATACAATCCTTTTTCCTTATCTTATGGGACCAATCTTTTTTGAGTTTCTTGGGATTAAGAAAAGAAAGTTTGTAGTTACGGTAAAAAAGAAGGAAAATCAGTCCAAAGAGGCTATGCGGCGCTCGACCGTCCTGTTTTCCCTGCCGCATTTAATAATGTTGGGGGCATCCGTATGGGCATTGATTCTTGTGATCATTACAAGTATCAATACCAGAACCATCTATAATCCCATTATCCTGTATTGGCTTATCATCAATATTAAAAACCTGATTTTCGCGGTATTCTTTATGTATGGACGAAGCAATATGCGTATGGCTGAACGGTTTTATGTCAAAATTCCCACCGTTGTCTGTACTGAAAAAGGAGATTATGAGGGAAATACCGCTGATGTGTCCGAAACAGGCCTGGCAATTATATTGGACACCCCCATATATATATCTGCGGACGAACCCGTGCGGGTTATTATCCGCAGCGAGATGTATGAAGCGGAGCTTTCATGCATCTTGTCAAACGTAATGCAGGTCGGACAGAATTGGAAATACAGCTTTTGCATTGATGAAATGGATTTTGAAAACACACGACAATATATGCAGATCGTATATGACAGGACACACACACTGCCTAAGAAACTTGATCCGTCGCTGAGCATTTTTGACGATTTCAATCTTAATCTGGTAGAACGCACAAACCCCTACAAAGCATCAAGGCGCAAACTGCCGCGTATTACGCTTCATTTGCCATTTATAACTGACGAGGGTGTAAGCGGACAGCTTATCGACTTTAACTATGCATTTGCCAAAATAAGCGTAAATGTAAATATGAAGCCGGGAGAGTATCTGACAATTTCCTATGGTTCCGATGCGACTCTGGTTCTCACCCCGATAGAGGCTCAAACGGTTAATTCGCAAGAGAGCCTGTATAAGGTTGTTGATTACTACAAAGTTGTTAACCAGGATGAATTTGTTGACAACTCGGATTATGACAAGACATTGAACACATGGCTCAAGCTGCAGTCATACCCGGTAAACCAAAAACCTGTTGGAAGCGCAACCATTAGTATTGTTGAAAGCACGGAAGAAGATAAACAATCCAAAGAAGAGAAAGTGGGGGTATAAAAGCGCATGCCTTATTCCAGCCTGATATTTATATTCTATTTCCTCCCAATTACCGTGGGCGTTTATTATCTGCTTTGCTTTTCACAACGTTTTCAGAATGTATGGCTCCTCATGATCTCACTCATCTTTTATGCATGGAGCAGACCAGCCCATATCATTTTCCTGCTCATATCCCTTGCTGTAAATTACGGCATGGGCATTGTAATAAGCAAGCGGCAGGAAACAGAAGCTTCGGCCAAACCCGCGCTAGTTGCTGCATGTGCGTTTAATCTGGTACTGTTTTTTGTTTTTAATTATCTTTCGCCGATTGCAGCAGGGTTTGGTTCTTTGGTTAGAATGGATACGACAGCCATTTCTTCCATTCTTGCGCCGTTGGGCATTGCACTGATAACCTTGCATTCAATCTCATATTTAGTGGATATTTACCGGCAGGACGTGACGATGGATAAAAATCCGGTCAATTTTGCCCTTTATATTGCTTTCTTTCCTCTCCTGATTGGCGGACCGATTCTTCAATATATAGATGTAGTAAACCAAATTGCCCGGCGTAAAACCGCTTGGGAGGATTTTTCTCAAGGCGTATGCCGTTTTGTTATCGGTTTAGGCAAAAAAGTGCTGGTCGCTGATATCGTAGCGGTAATTGCTGATCATATATTTAACCTTTCCGCTATGAGCGGGAGCTTAACAAGCGTGCCGGTTACTCTGGCTTGGCTTGGATTGTTTGCTTTTACCCTGCAAATCTACTATGGGCTGTCCGGATATACGGATATGGCCCTTGGCCTGGGCCGCATCTTCGGGTTTCATTACAGGGAAAACTTTAATTACCCTTATGCCGCTGTATCCGTAACTGACTTTTGGTCACGCTGGTACACATCGTTGTTATCCTGGTTTAATAACTATATCCTGGATCCTCTCACTGTTCGAAACAGCAGCCATGACCGCTTGGTTCGCAATACATTCCTTATGTGGCTGCTGATAGGGGTTTTGTTTGGAGGTAAATCCACCTTCTTGATCTGGGGAATCTGGAATTTTATTTTCCTCACTTTTGAACGCGCTATTGAGTTTGAAAACATAAATATTTCCCGTATCCTGCGACGGTTCTATGTTCTGGTATTTATACTGCTGGGATGGGTGCTTTTTAGAACGGATGATCTTTACCAGCTGTCTGTTTTTATGGGAAATCTTTTTGGTACAAACGGCAACGGTTTCGTTAGCGATACGGCGCTTATGTTTATCCGCGAATATTGGGTAGTCTTTTTAGCGGGCATTGTGTTTGCAGCTCCGGCTGCACCTGGGCTGAGAGCACTGCTCATAAGCAAAAAAAATATATTGCCCAAGATTTGCTCCGTTATCTATCCTCTGCTTATGGCAGCCCTGCTTCTTCTTGTTATAATCTTTTTAACCAGAAGCGGATATGAGCCGTTTTTGAATATGATTGGGAGGTAATGTAATGATTTTTCCACGCAGAGCGCAGAGTGCTTTCGCTATTTTGTTTATAACAGTGTTAGCAATTTTTTCAATACTTAATTTTGCCACCCGCCTGCCGCTGTTTCAGAGCAAGCTAAGTCAATTATCCGCAAACAGCGGTTTGGATGATATAATTAATACCGTGGACTATATCGCCAACGGCAGTATATTAGGAGAAGAAGAGCTGGTATACAGTCATTCCCTGCTGGAAGTCCTTTTGGATAAGAAAGAAAGCGGTGGTTTTGAAATTGTAAAGGGCGATAATGGCGAATTGGCCTATGCAAACTTTTACCCCGTCCTTCCAACGAATACAGAGGAGTATGCCCTCCGCGTGAGGCGGCTTCAGGATTATGTGAACGGTAAAGGCAGTCAAGTTATCTTTGTCAACGCAATTGACTTGATTGACCGGAACAATTCCAGCTATACCAACCACATTCCAGTCAATGACCAGAATGTAATATCTGATGCAATGCTGTACTATTTGCAGGGCTACGGAGTCGACTATCTGGACAGTCGTAAGGTTTTAAAAAAATCTTCGCTGCAGCCTGAGCAATACAGGTATAATACGGATATCCACTGGACTGTGGAGGCCAGCTTTGAGGTATTCGCCGCTTTGATTGAAAAGCTTTCTGACGAATATGATCTTAATCTGAATCCGGATTCATTTTATACAAATCCGGATAACTATAAAAGAAGCATCTTTCCGCAAAGCTATGTAGGATTTTTGGGGCAGCGCACCGGTCTCCCTTTCTCAGGGATTGATGATTTTCTTTTCATAGAGCCAGACTTTCAAACACAATTTACCCTGGAATATATACGCGATAACACCGAATATACTGTAACAGGAGATTTCAATGAAGCCCTCATCAATCATTCCTACTGGGATAACGGGAATCTTTATGCATCCTATTTAGGCGGTCAGACCCCATGGAAAAAGATTACTAATGAGCTGTCTCAAACCGGTCCGCGTTTTTTGTTCATATGCGATTCATATGCAATGCCGATGATCTCCTTCTTCGCCCCCATGGCCAGTGAAATACATGTGGTTTGTCCATTAGCCGACCAGTCGATCGACCTGGAGCAATATATATTGGAATATGACTTTGATTTTGTATTTGTAGAATACTATCCCGGAAATATGACAGGGGAGGCTTTTGATTTCTTTAAATGATATAAACATTTAATATTAAATATACGGAGGCTTTATGGTGACGAGAAAGAAAAAAAGATGGCGGCCTATCATCATCTGTATTATTTTATTTATGACGGCCCTTCCGGTTATATATTATATGGTCGATCAGAATTTATATAGGAGTGATACGTTGGAATGCAATGAAAATGATGTGCGGTATAGTGGTAAGTTGCATGTAGAAGGAACCCAGTTGGTGAATAATGCCGGGGAGGCGGTACAATTGCGGGGGATGAGCAGCCACGGACTTCAGTGGTATCCTGAATACACAAACTACAGATCAATTGTTACCACGAAAGAATATGGAGCAAATCTATTTCGGGCGGCAATGTATGCAGACAGCAGCCTGAATGGGTACAGCCAGGATCAAGAAAGTGCCGACTATAATAAAAGGATGCTGTATAACACGATCGAGAACGCTCTGGCCGCCGATATGTACGTGATCGCGGATTGGCATCTGCTGGAAGACGAGAATCCGCTGTCTCTGGTCGACAAGGCGATCCCATTTTTTGATGAATTGTCGCAATTCTATGCGGATGAACCCGGAGTCATCTATGAGATTTGCAATGAACCTAATGGGATCGCCACATGGGAGGACGTCAAAGCATACGCAAATATGGTAATCCCAGTGATTCGCAAAAACGCACCCGATGCCGTGATCATAGTGGGAACTCCGGAATACAGCGGTGCATTGCAGGATGCTATGGCTGACCCTCTTTCCTATCATAACATTATGTATAGCTATCACTATTACTCCGGTCTTTCAGGAGACTCCTTCTATGCCTCGCTGGAAACGGCAAAGAACTACGGCCTGCCGGTATTTATTTCGGAATGGGGGATTTGCGCCAATCCGTCTACCGGGCAGATGGATTATGAGAATGCCAAGGCCTTTATTGAATATATGAAAAAAAACCAGTTAAGCTGGGCAAATTGGTCACTCAGCAATAAGGAGGAAGATTATTCAGCAATTCGATCGGAAGTCACTAAAATAAGCGGTTGGACAGAGGAGGATTTGACCGAAGGAGGGAAACTCGTTTTTATAGCGTTGGGCGGATAATTGTAAAATAAGTTTTGTTACAGTTTAGCTATATAAATTTTCAAAAGTTGAGATATTTCTATTTGTTGGCTGCCCAGGACGCCACTGTGAGAGGATCGGTGCTTTCCGCAAACCCGGGCAACGCACCTGCCGAACTCCCCTGCTAACGCCAACCAACAACGCTCCGGAGAGCCCAATCACCTTCATATATCTCATTTGCAAATATCATTCTAAATTGCATGGCTGAACTGTAACTAAGTTTTTCAAAAAAGGTATTGACAACTCCACACACAGAATTGTATAATAGCAAAGCAGGTTAAAACAAAACCTGTTAATCACTTGGGATCTTAGCTCAGCTGGGAGAGCATCTGCCTTACAAGCAGAGGGTCACAGGTTCGAGCCCTGTAGGTCCCATTTGTTTTGCAAAAAAACATAAATTAATATGGCGAGATAGCTCAGTTGGCTAGAGCATACGGTTCATACCCGTAGTGTCGGGGGTTCAAATCCCTTTCTCGCTATTCTAAAAACCCCGTAAATTTAATATTTACGGGGTTATGTGTTTTATTAATTGAAAAAAGGAGGGCCAGTGTCTTAAGACACTGGCACATGAAAAAGAAAAAAACTAATTATATAAAAAGTAAATAAGCTATTTGTTATTAAATACATCATACAAGATAAGTATGTACTTTTTGTGACAGTAAATTAAAGCTTTTGTAAAAAAAATAAAAACAATGCCCTGGCATTTGTAATCAGTGTAATAATAAGGTATTATAGAAAACATAAGTTTAATCGGATAAAGAGAAGACAGAAAAAGTGCACGAGGAGGAAGAAAATTATGCGTGTAGGAATGGGATACGATGTTCATAAATTAGTAGAAAATAGAAAATTGATCTTAGGTGGTGTGGAAATTCCTTGGGAAAAGGGCCTTCTGGGGCATTCAGATGCAGATGTTGTGGTGCATGCAATTATGGATGCCCTTCTGGGAGCGGCTGCACTTCGTGATATCGGGCGGCATTTTCCGGATACCGATGAGAAGTATAAAGGTATATCCAGTATGGACCTGCTTTCCCAGGTCGGAGCTATGTTGGAAGAGCAGATGTATGTAATCAATAATATAGATGCAACGATTATTGCTCAAAAGCCGAAGCTGCTTCCGTATATTGATGAAATGATTGCTAATGTAGCAAAGGTACTGAATATCCAGGAGAGTCAGGTAAATATAAAAGCAACTACAGAGGAAGGGTTGGGCTTTACCGGCAGTTTGGAAGGGATCTCGGCTCATGCCATCTGTTCCATTACGGCCGCACTGGATATCCTTGCAGATGACCGAATGATGACATCCTCATGCTCAGGCTGCTGCGGCTGTCCAAAAAATTAAGATAAATATTGACAAATAAAACATTTTTGCATACACTATGGTTATAAAGGCAATGAACGAAAGAGTAGTCACTTAGGAATCATCAGAGAGAGATGGTCACCGGCTGAAAGCCATCTTGGAGGAGAAAGTGATGAAGTGCATTCGGGAGCTGAACAGGGGAACATAGTATCCTGTTACGTCTGTACGCGTTAAGTATATTGAGTGGAGAAGACTGTCTTCTTCAAAAGAGTGGAACCACGGACTACTTCGTCTCTTATACAGAGATGAAGTTTTTTTTGTGTTTTATCTTGAAAAAAGATAAAGCCTCCGGCGGATTGCAGAGCGGCACAGATGTATTATGTCAGCAAGCTGACGAGCCGCTCGCAGCAAGAACGCCAAGGCGTTCTTGAATAAAGAAAGTTTTAGTATTCGGATAATGCTATTAATTATGAAGGAGTGTGATATAATGGGATTTATAAAACGTATACGGGAAGAATTCAGCGTAATACAAGAGCGGGATCCGGCCATAAAAACACCATTAGAAGTATTGCTATATCCGAGTTTTCGGGTTATGCTTAAGTATAGAAAGGCTCATCGGTTATATGAGAAGGGGCATTATTTTCTGGCTCGCTGGATATCACAGCGTGCTGCCCGAAAGACCGGGATTGAAATTCATCCGGGGGCAACCATTGGTAAGGGTCTTTTTATCGATCATGGCAGTGGTGTGATAATCGGTGAAACGACGGTGATTGGTGATAATGTAACACTGTATCAGGGAGTCACCCTGGGCGGTACTGGAAAAGAGACTGGAAAGCGTCATCCAACGATTAAGGACAATGTTATGATCAGTGCCGGAGCCAAATTGATTGGTTCATTTACCGTGGGAGAAAATTCGAAGATTGGTGCCGGTTCGGTAGTGATTGAAGAAGTTCCGCCCAATTGTACGGTTGTTGGCATACCCGGCCGTATAGTGAAGCAGGAAAATATGAAAGTGCCCAGACAGAGCATGGATCATGGACATTTGCCGGATCCGGTATGGGAAGATTTGAAGCAATTACAAAAAGAAAATTCAGCACTTTGCAATCGTGTGATTGATTTAGAAAAGATGGTGAAGGAAATAATGAGAAAAGAAGCTTTGGGAAAGGAAGAACAATAAACATGAAGTTATATAATACGTTGACGAAGAAAAAAGAAGAATTCATCCCTTTAGAAGAAGGAAAAGTAAAAATGTATGTGTGCGGACCCACTGTGTACAATTTTATCCATATTGGCAATGCCCGGCCGATGATTGTATTTGATACAGCCCGCCGTTACATGGAGTACAAAGGATATGATGTGAATTTTGTTTCTAATTTTACCGATGTGGATGATAAAATCATCGCAAAAGCCATGGAGGAAGGGGTATCTTCAGAAGAAATCTCTCAGCGTTATATCGCTGAGTGCAAGAAGGATATGGCCGATATGAATGTAAGAGCGGCAACTACCCATCCGCTGGCAACCCGGGAAATTGATGGCATGTTGGAGATGATCCAGAATCTGATTGATAAAGGATATGCCTATGCAGCAAATGGAACCGTATACTTCAGGACTCGAAAATTTACTGAGTATGGAAAGCTATCTCATAAAAACCTGGATGATTTAAGAAGCGGAAACCGTGCGCTGCAGGTGACCGGTGAAGAACAGAAAGAGGATCCGCTGGACTTTGTACTTTGGAAGCCTAAAAAAGAAGGTGAACCGGCATGGCCGTCAACCTGGGGCGAAGGCCGTCCGGGCTGGCATATTGAATGCTCAGTAATGGCTAAGCGGTATCTGGGCGCAGAAATCGATATCCATGCAGGAGGGGAAGACCTGGTCTTCCCTCATCATGAAAACGAAATTGCCCAGAGTGAATGCTGCAATGGCAAAGTATTTGCCAGATACTGGCTGCATAATGCATTTCTGAACATTGATAACCGCAAGATGTCCAAATCCCTGGGGAATTTCTTTACTGTCCGGGAAGTTGGCGATAAATATGACCTTCAGGTATTGCGTTTCTTTATGCTGAGTGCCCATTACAGAAGCCCGCTGAATTTCAGTGCTGAGATTATGGAATCTTCGAAAAATGCATTAGACCGCATTGTCACTGCAGTCAATCGGTTAAAAGACGTGATTGCCGCATCCGATCAGGCAGTCTTGCTGCCGGCAGAGGAAACCCAGGCAGCAGAATTGAAAGAATACCGAAGCAGATTTGATGCAGCCATGGATGATGATCTAAATACGGCTGATGCAATATCCGTTATCTTCGAACTGGTAAAATTTGCGAACACCATGGTAACGGAAGAAAGCTCTAAATCATATGCCCAGGCAGTGCTTGCTGAGATTGAAGAATTAAGCGATATTATGGGACTGATCGTGAATAAAGAAGCCGAAGATCTGGACGCTGAAATAGAAGTGCTGATTGAGCAAAGACAGGCGGCAAGAAAAGAGCGTAATTTCCAAAGAGCCGATGAAATCCGTGATCAACTGTTGGCTCAGGGCATTGTATTGGAAGATACCAGAGAAGGGGTAAAATGGAAGAGAGTATAAAGTATTTGAAAGAGCAGTTTCAGCTTCACGAGGTGGATATCAGAACATATTCCCCGCTGACGCTGGCATATATTGGTGATGGTATCTATGATTTATTTATTCGGACGATCATCGTCAGCCAGGGAAATTGCCAGGCGAATAAACTGCATAAAAAAGTAAGTGCTCTGGTAAAGGCCCCCAGGCAGTCGGAAATGATCAAAAAAATAAAGCCCCATTTAACCGAGGAAGAGTTGTATATCTATAAACGGGGAAGAAATGCAAAGTCCAATACCGTGGCGAAAAACGCCAGTACAGCGGACTATCGCCGTGCTACAGGTTTTGAAGCGGTGATGGGATATCTGTATCTGACAAACCGCCTGAATCGGATCGTGGATTTAGTCAAGCTGGGACTGGCTCAAGAAAAGCCGGAAGACAAGTAGAAAAGAGGTTACGTCAATAACCCACCGCTTACAGAAGCGGGGGCTTGCAAAAGCCCATGTTGATTAGCCTAAGTCCTTCGGGGACTACGTTGTTCAGGTCACGACACCATAGAGTGCTCCACAAGCTCTATGCAACTGTCGCCTGTGATTAAAAGTACTGTTG
>Ga0153940_1000238_pt1 | contig 32408 bp, 23 predicted proteins | sample TSNJ024MetaG_FD_104736 | JGI IMG/M metagenome (GOLD analysis project Ga0153940, IMG submission 104736) | Attine ant fungus gardens microbial communities from New Jersey, USA - TSNJ024 MetaG | ecosystem: Host-associated > Fungi > Mycelium > Unclassified | place: USA: New Jersey, Brendan T. Byrne...
ACCGCCTTCAGGTAATTCGTATCTTTCTTATGTACTTTCACATCGGTGAGTTTTATTACTATATTCAGAGGTTTTACTCCTACATCGTTAGAAAAGAATGTGCCGATACCATATGTATCATGTATGCGCCCCGCCACATGATTCTTTATAGCTTTCACAGATTCCAGATTCAGAGAATCACTGAATACGAGTGTTTTTGATGTCGGGTCGATACGGTTTTTCTCATAAAACAGAATTGCCTTGTCTGCGAACACCAACGGATCGCTACTATCGTGACGTACACCGTCAAACAATTTTGCGTGTTTGAGACTGAACGAGTCAAAGAATGCATCAGTTGTATATGTGTCCGTAAGGGCGATACCCAGACTGCCGTCATATACATCTACCCATGCTTCCAGTCCTTTGATATTTGCCGAGCGGTATCCATAGATAGCCCCGTGATACATAAACCATTCATGCGGCATAGTACCAATGGGAGTGGTATTATATTTCATTGCCAGATACACATTACTTGTACCTTTGAAATATTCTCCCGAATGAGCTTTTAATGTCCCCACCACTTTATCCTGTACCTCGAAAGAGAAACGGCGGCGTGTACCGAATTCCGAATAATCGGCTTCTATTCCGCTCAACGCTTTAGCTTTTTTCACAGCTTTCCCCTCCACATCTGCGGGCGTAGCTCCGGTCATTTTGAAATATAGCTCGGATATGATAGCTAACAATGGAACTTCCCATAATACAGTACGATACCAATACCCCTCTATAATTACGCTGAGGTCTCCTCCCTCTTGTACAATAGTGACCTCTTCGGGCTTATACCTGAATCCTTCGAGAAAGTCGACAAATACAGGATCGAAGAAATAGCATTTAGTCTTTACGAATTTCTTTTCTTCCTGCGTCAGTTTCAGATCGGCCATTGCCGCCACTTCCTCCCGCATTTTTTCGGCAAAACCTTCCGGAAACTGTGTCCTTCCCCGGTTGGTAAATGCATACTTGACATACGCCCACGGATATAGTTTCTGTATGGCAAGCATCACGGAGAATTTATAAAGGTCGTTGTCGGTGAAATGTTTAATTATCATATATCCCGGATTTTTAATGAAATAACAAATATAAGTTTTTTATATAACAAAAAAACAAAAGCCGAAGTTGAATCGAAATCCAAAATCGGCTTTTATTATATAATTGAACATTTTAATCGAGCTTATGTATTACAAGTCCCGAACGGAGTTTTGGCTCAAACCAGGTCGTTTTCGGCGGCATAATATTTCCGGAATCGGCAATATCCATCAGCTGCTTCATGGTCACAGGATATAAAGCGAGCGCCAGTTTCATTTCACCGCTGTCGACACGTTTTTTCAATTCGCCTAATCCCCTGATACCTCCGACGAAATCGATACGCTTATCCGAACGCAGGTCTTTAATCCCCAGTATTTCGTCCAGGATATATTTTGACGAAATAGTCACATCCAGTACACCGATGGGGTCATTGTCGTCATAAGTACCTTCTTTAGCAGTCAGGCTGTAGCATTTACCTTCGAGGTAGATAGAAAAATTATGCAGTCCGGTAGGAGGTGTTATATCCGCACCTTTTTCTTCCACAGAGAAATGCTCTTCCAGTTTTTTTAGGAATTCGCCTGTTGATAAGCCGTTAAGATCCTTTACCAGACGGTTGTAATCTATTATATTTAATTGGGTATCAGGGAAACAAACTGCCATAAAGAAGTTATATTCTTCATCTCCTTTATGATTCGGGTTCTGCTTTGCTTTTTCCGCACCTACCAGCGCAGCGGCTGCCGAGCGGTGATGCCCGTCGGCTATGTACAGATCAGGTATTGCGGCAAACAGTTCCGTGATCCGCTGTATATCGTTCTTGTCTTTTATTACCCAGAAATGATGGCCCACACCATCACTTGCTGTGAAATCGTATTCTGCTGTACCTGAAATGATTCTCTTTACTATATTATCCAGTTCATTATTATCCGGATATGCAAAGAAAACAGGCTCTATATTGGCGTTATTTATCCGTACGTGCTTCATACGGTCCTCTTCCTTATCCCTGCGTGTCAATTCGTGTTTTTTTATCCGGTCGTTCATGTAATCTTCCACATGGGAGCAAACAACAAGCCCATACTGCGTTTTTCCGTTCATTGTCTGGGCATACACATAGTAGTATTCTTCGGGATCTTGCACCAACCAGCCTTTTTCCTGAAATTTATTAAAGTTCTCCACGGCACGGTTGTAAACATCCGGATGATGCTCATCAATTATTGTTTCAAAATCAATTTCAGGCTTAATTATGCGATATAATGACTTCTCATTACCTTCGGCTTCGAGACGGGCCTCAAGTGAACTCAGGACATCATAAGGACGGCAAACTACTTCCTTTACAATACTTTTGGGAGGTCTTATCCCCCTGAACGGTTTAATTACAGCCATGACACTCTGTTTTTTATAATAAGGTTAAACAATACTTCAAATCAGGCATTGAGTTTTCAACAATGAATACTTTCTTTTTGTCAGTTACAAATATATAAAAACAATGAAAAACAAGAGCGGTTTTATCGAATAATTGATTCTAAATATGTTGTAAAAAACATTTTGACATCACCTTCAAAATAAAGGTAAGAATAATCCTTTTAAAATATGTTGTTTTAAGATATAATTACTAATTTTGAGAGCCTTAAGGCCTCAGGCCTTTTATTGCTCCCGGCTGACAAGATAGCGATAAATCACTTATAATCAGAAAAATATATCATTAAATATTCACTTTTATTTAAATAACGCAGAAGAATACTAATTCCTAATTTTTATAACAATGAAGAAATATAATTTTAGTGCAGGTCCTTCAATTCTTCCTCAGCAAACAATAGAGGAAACAGCGAAAGCCATACTGGATTTCAACGGGTCATCATTCTCTTTGATGGAAGTGAGCCACCGTGGGAAAGATTTCCAGGGGGTAATGGACGAAACTGTTGAGTTGTTCAAAGAACTATTGGAAGTACCCGCAGGTTATTCAGTAATCTTCCTCGGCGGAGGTGCCAGCCTCCAGTTCTGTATGATACCATACAACCTGCTGGAGAAAAAAGCTGCCTATCTGAATACAGGTACATGGGCTAGCAAAGCATTGAAAGAAGCAAAATTATTCGGTGAAGTAGTAGAAGTGGCAACATCAAAACCTGCCAACTTTACATATATTCCTAAAGATTATGTTATCCCTACCGACGCGGATTATTTCCATGTTACTACAAACAATACAATCTTTGGTACCGAATTGCATAAAGATCTAGATTCTCCTGTACCATTGGTAGCAGATATGTCTTCCGATATATTCTCCCGTCCTGTAGACATTTCCAAATATGGCTTGATATATGGTGGCGCTCAAAAAAATCTTGCTCCTGCCGGAGTAACATTTGTAATCGTAAAAGACGAACTGTTGGGAAAAGTAACCCGTCCGATACCGACAATGCTGGATTACCGCACACATATTGAGAACGGTTCTATGTTCAATACACCTCCTGTAGTACCTGTCTATGCTGCCATGCAAACATTAAGATGGCTGAAAGCTAATGGTGGTGTACCGGCTATGTACAAACGTAACCAGGAAAAAGCAGCATTGCTTTACAATGAAATCGACCGTAACCCTGTATTTAAAGGGACCTGCGCTATCGAAGACCGTTCACTGATGAACGTATGTTTCGTTCTTGCTTCGGAATATGAAGGAAATGAGGCTGCATTCCTTGAATTTGCCAAATCGAAAGGATTGTACGAACTGAAAGGACACCGCTCTGTCGGCGGCTTCCGTGCTTCCATCTACAATGCAATGCCGATTGAAGGTGTTCAGGCATTGGTAGATGCAATGAAAGAATTTGAAAAACAAATCGCAAAATAATTATTTAATGCGCCGATATGCCAATGTGCCGATGCTTAAAAAGCTAACGGCTGATGGCTGATGGCTAAAAGCTTTTTTTTAATGAAAGTATTAATAGCAACAGATAAACCTTTTGCAGCGGAAGCAGTAAACGGTATCCGCGATGTAATCGAAAAAGCAGGCTTCGAACTTGTTTTACTTGAAAAATATACTGAGAAGAAACAATTACTGGATGCTGTAGCTAATGCTGATGCGGCAATTATCCGCAGTGACATATTTGACAGAGAAGTATTGGATGCCGCAAAAAATCTGAAAATCGTTGTGCGTGCAGGTGCAGGTTTCGACAATATCGAACTGGATGCTGCCACTGCAAACAATATTTGCGTGATGAACACTCCGGGACAGAATGCAAATGCCGTAGCGGAACTGGCTCTTGGACTGGCTGTATATGTAGTGCGTAACTTCTACAACGGAACATCCGGCACCGAACTTATGGGTAAAAAACTTGGTATCCACGCATATGGAAATGTAGGGCGTAATGTGGCGCGCGTAGCAAAAGGCTTCGGCATGGAAGTGTATGCATACGACCCGTTCCTGACTGCAGAAGCTATCGAAAAAGAGGGCGTGAAAGCGGTAGCGTCAGCCGAAGATTTATATACTACCTGCCAGTTTGTTTCATTGCATATTCCGGCAACTGCCGAGACTAAGAATTCTATTAATTATGCGCTGTTGAGTAAAATGCCGAAAAATGCATTACTTATCAATACAGCACGTAAGGAAGTTATCAATGAAGCCGAAATTGTGAAGTTGATGGAAGATCGTAAAGACTTCAAATATGTCACCGACATTATGCCGGGCAACCATGCTGAAATGGCGGAGAAATTTGCAGGACGATATTTCTCCACTCCTAAAAAAATGGGTGCGCAGACTGCCGAAGCTAATACCAATGCAGGTATAGCAGCAGCCAATCAGATCGTCGATTTCATTAAAAACGGAAATGAACGTTTCAGAGTGAATAAAAAGTAATAAGCTAATATAAAAACAGAAAACTCCGGTAAATTACTATCGGAGTTTTTTTAATTGGCACATCGGCATATTGACACATTAAATCATTGCTTACCCCGACATATCGTTACCCATCTTCATCAATCTCACAGGTTTAAACTGAAGGAAATAAAGTACGATACAGACTAAAAGAAAAATTCCCAGAATCAACATCCAGCCTGCAATGGTTTTTATACTGACTGTTACCGCTTGTATCTGTATCTTCTGATACAGTACATTAGTCGCTATCCGTTGCGCGTCCTCAAGACTCCAGCCCTGCGATAACGCAGTATTTACAGATGCAGTAAACTGATTGCCGGCCAAGGTATTCTGCATATCCACACCTTCTGAAAGGACACTTACATTTTTTTGTTGCAGACGATACAGCCAGTTTGTAAGCACTGATGCGCCAATTGCCGGAGCAAGAGCCGAACGGGCTGTTATCATAAAAAATGCATTATATATAAGCTGTTTAGGTGAGAGTCCGTATATGCCATAAATAGCAAATGCCACAAACAGCACCAACATACCTACTCCCCTGAGAAACATCAGCAGATAAAGGTCTTCGTACAAGCCTGCAGGAGTTATCATAAAATACAGGAGCGCCAGTGAAATTGTAAAACAGGCAAAGCCCATGAAGATAAGCCAGGCCATGCGGATTTCTTTTACAAACCAATAATAACATATAATCCCTCCTACCAGAAAGCCCGGAATCATATACAAATACAGTTCATTCATATGCGTACTGTCCAGTCTCAGCACATTGGTAGTATAGGAAGATACCAATATACTGAACGATGCGTAAAACATCAGTACAAAAGAAAGGAGATATACCGTTACCGAATTACGGTTTTTCAGCACGCTCATATCCAGAAACGGCGTATCGGAAAACTGGCGGCGTAGAAAAAGCCAGCCTGTCAGCGGGATCAGTATTGTTGCTATTATGATACCGGTTGAAGAAAACCAGTCTTTCGTTTTTCCATACGTTGCCACATATACAATAGCCATAAAGCAAACCGACACAAGGAAAAAGCTCAGCCAGTCTATATCCCTGAAAGGAATACGCACCAGCCTGCGGGCAAACGACATACATACAACCACTGCAATAATGGCGACCAGCAACATCAGGATCATGAAATAGTACATATACTGCCAGTTATACAGATAAGCCAGCTCGGCTGTGAGGACTAAAGACAATTGTCCGCAGATCAATGTAATAGGATAAAATTTTGCATAGAATTCGTTACGTGTCCCGCTCGGACTTAATGCCGGCATCAATATATTGATAGTCTCAATCATCGAAAAAGCCTTGAAATAGCCGATAAAGAAGCTGCAAACGATGATTACTTCTATGTAGTTTGTTTCGGCACATATCAGGCTAAGTAATACCTGAAATAAGAGGACCACAAGAATAATTGTTTTGGCTGTAGCCAAAGGTTTTACTTTCGGTATAACCAGATATGCAACGGCCATGCCGACCGACGATGCATAATAAGCCATGTTGATATCCTCGGATATAACACCAAGATAACTGGATATGTCTATATTGCTGCCTGTGTATGCACCGTTGACCAGTAATATAGGAATAAGTATAGTCAGGGCAACAACGACTTTGAGCCAGTTCGGTACCCAGCTTCTGAAAGGACTGATTGTCGTTGTACGTATTACCGGAATTATCATATTAGTTACGATTTACGAGCCGCTTACGCCATTATTAATTATCTATTCTTTTATCGCCTCGGTAACGACCATCATTCCCGCACGCAATTTTTGCATGTCTTCGGCCGATATATCATCAAAATCGATACGGACAGGGATACGTTGCTGTATCTTCACAAAGTTTCCGGCGGAGTTATCGGTAGGCAGCATTGAGTATTTAGCTCCCGTAGCTTCGGATATCGCCGTTATCTTACCAGTGAATGTCTTACCGCTTATAGCGTCGACCCTTATATTTACTTTCTGCCCGATGTAAATATTTTCAATCTGTTTTTCGCGGTAGTTGGCTATAATCCATTTATTGTCGTTTTTAATCAGGTTGGTTATTGTTTGTCCGGCTTGTACGAGTTGTCCGGCTTCAAGGGTGCGGCGGCCTACATAACCGCTATACGGAGCAATAATTGCAGTATAAGACAGATTTAGTTTAGCCATGGCCAGATCAGCTTCGCGACGGAGGATTGTAGCCTCCACATTTCCTTGCTTTCTTGTAGCTTCGGCAGATGTCGACTTCAGAGATTCTTTTTGCCGGAGCAAAGCATTATAGTGAGCGCTTTGAGCATCATATTCACTTTTTATCTGGTCGTACTGTTGCCGGGAAACCGACTCGGCATCCAGCAGATTCTTATAACGTTTCAGGTCTTGCTCTGCTTTCCACAGACGTGCTTTTGCTTCTTCTATGTTTGCATCAGATACGGCCACATTCGTAGAAGTTGTAGCTATATTGGATGAAAGTACAGATGAAGAACTCTTTGCATCCATCAGTGCGGCTTCGGCATCCATCTCTTTTATCTTAAACTCCCTGTCATCTATTATCAATAGGGTATCTCCTGCATTTACCCACTGATGCTCGGTAAAACGTACTTCTTTTATATAACCCGATACACGTGAGTTGATAGGTGTTATATATTGCTCTATTGTTGCATCGTTTGTTATTTCGTAACGGTAGTAACGGATGAAAAAAGTCACTCCCCATGCGATACCGCCCAATGCCAGTAATATACTGATGATATTGAGTATAATATTGCGTGTGCGCTTTTTTTTCAGTTTATGATAGGCTTCTTTTTCCTCTTTTCTGTCAGCCAAGTTTGATTTATCTGTATCCATAATTAAGTAACTGAAAGGATTTAATCATATATTTTAAAATTATAACAAGCTCTGGTTGTTTTATTTGCCAAAGTAATAAATAGGTCTCCGACCTTATAAGTTTCCGCTAACTTTTTGTAATTGATAATAGGTGTATATCGCGTTTGTTTTTGCAGCAGTAAGTTGCAGCTCCGAATTTAACTGTACTGTATTTGCATCCAGCAAATCGGTCAATATAGCCAGCTGGTTGAAATACCTGTTTTTTACTATCCGGTAGTTTTCATTCGATTGCTCTACAGATTTTCCCAATGCTTTTATTCTGTCCAGTGCTTCCTGATGTTTTACGAATGCCGATTTCACATCTGTACGGATATTTTGCCTTTGCTGTTCCTGCGCCAGTTCTTGCAGGTGTATCTGGCTTTTTGCCGCGTTGGTGGCATGTTTCCTGTCAAATAATGACGAAATATGATACGACAGATTTAGCGTCACACCCCATGCATTCAGATACAAGTCTTGTGCAGGTGAGACATTCGGAATGGGACGGGCCAGAGTATTGCTTGCCTGTAATGATAATGCAGGTAAATAATCAGCCTTTGTCAGTTTCAGGTTATTGTGTGCTAAAGCAATATTCTTTTCCATAATTTTCATATCCGGATATTGTGCGTAAGCCTGATATATATAGTCGTTTTCCTGCTGTATATCGAGCTTGGATGAGAGCAAATTCTGATCCGGTTCAAGAATTGTATTTTCGTCCATTCCCAGTATAATATCCAGTTGCTGGGAGGTAAGGGTAATATTATTCTCCGTTTCTTTATACGATAATTCATAATTTGTAAGAAGCAGTTGACTACGCAAAACATCGTTTGTGGTAATCATCCCCTCCTCCTTCATTTTCTCAATGTCCCGCAGACGGATCTGAGCTTCTTCAATATTCTTGGCATATACTTCCCGTTCTTTATATAAATTAAATAGATCGAGATATTTACCTATTAACCAGAGTTTCAGTTCCGATTTATCCTTCTGTAAAGATAATTGAGCTATCTCCTTTTCCAATTCCGCTTTCTCTATGCTATTCTTTATCCGCCCACCCTGATATATAGGCTGAGTTGCCGCTACCTGATAATTCTGTTTCCAGTCGGGGGTGTCGGAATGTTTCAGGAATGAAAAGTCTTTATCGAGAATGGTTGGCGTACCCGTATAACCGAACAGGCCGCTGACCGAAATATCAGGTAATCGTTTATTCTTCGCCAAGCCTAGTTTATCTTCCGATACCTGTGTTTTTATCACAGATGATTGTATTGTAATGCTGTTTTGTACTCCGCGTTCAAACAGCTCGTTTACTGTAAGCCTGTATGTATTCTGTGCAATAAGCGATGATGCGTATGTTAATGTAGCCAGTAATATGTATAATGTTGTTTTCACTTAACTTTCCTTATTAATATCTGTAAATTCCCTCATATATTCTATGCATAGCTGTATATGTCCCGGATTGACATTTTCTTCCAGCTTTGCATATACATCGTCTATTATCTTCCTTATTTCGGTATGTAATATTTCCCCTTTAGCCGTTAATAGCACAAGTTTATTGCGTTTGTCCGACGGATCTTCTTCACGTAAGACCAGCCCTCTTTTTTCCATATTCTTTATCAGATAGGAAAGACTTGATTTGTCCTTATATGTCAGATTTGCCAGTTCCTGTTGATTGATTTTACTATCAACTCTGTCCAAACACCTCAATATATGCAACATTTCGAATGTTACATCTATATTATGTTCTCGCATTTTCCGATGGATTATCTGACGGTAGAAAGACTGAGTCTGCAATATTGTTTGTACAAATGTTTGCATCATATCACTTCAGTTTTTTCGTATGCAAAGATATAACAAAATAATTAGTTGAATGTTTAACTAATATATATTTTTATGCTTGTAATAAAATAATATTGTGTAGAGATGTTGGTGATATTTACCGATACAATGTTGAGTTTTAATGTTGGATTGTTTTCTACTACGCGCAATCAAAGATTGCTTGTGTTCCTTTTGTCCAAAGCCGCAAAAGGAACCAAAAACGCTTTAGCGCCCCGCTTCAAAGGCCGACCCGTAACGGACTAAAAGACGAAACGGAAAAACTCGCTCTAAAAGTTGTAAAATACGAATTGGCGGATAAGCTCAAACACGTTTCCGTTTTTTCGTCTTTTAATCCTACGGGTACCCCGTCCATGAAGCTAACGGCGCAGGCTGACGCACGAATAGGGGCAAAGCTCCTACACCTGATATGCGTCAGCCTCAGCGCATTAGTTACGCAGGCGGGGCACCCACACGGTGCAGCCGGCTTAGAAAGGGACGGGGCGATAGCCCATTTGTCCCTTTCAGCCGGCAAACTGGTTGTGGCTCCCTCTCCCTTTGGAGAGGGCGGGGGGTGAGGTCGAACGAAGCGCTAGCCTTTTGCTTACTTTTGGGCAATGCCAAAAGTGAGGACAAGCCCGGGAGGGCGCGGCAGAGAGGAGCTAAGACCCAATGTATAACTAAGGATAGGATAGGAACTATGTAGAAAACAATCCAACATTTAATTCCAACGAATAATAAATATAAAGTAATTCATCAGATTCTTCTTTACATGAAGATTAACCGTTGCTTCATCGAAAAGACACAGAAATGTCTTATCTTTGGGATAATTAATAATAAAACTTTGTGACAGAATAATCACTTCACAATCTAAAAAAATAATGAGTATGAACAAAAGACTGACAATAGCTCTGGTAGCGCACGATCACCGCAAAGCGGATATGGTAGAATGGTGTTATTACAACTCCGATTTTCTGGCAAAACATCATTTGGTATGTACCGGAACCACCGGAACCCTGATAAAAGAGGCTTTCGAGGAAAAAGGAATACATGCGGACATCACCCGCATGAACTCTGGACCGATGGGTGGAGATGCGGAGATAGCCGCTATGGTTGTCCGGCACGAAGTGGATATGGCTATTTTCCTTATCGACGACCTGAACCCGCAACCGCACGAGGCAGATATTATGATGTTGCTTCGTCAGTGCCGTGTACATAATGTGCCTATCGCATGTAACCGTTACAGCGCCGACCTGATGCTCACAAGCACATTGTGGGACAATGACGACTACACGCCTACAAGCCCGAGATACGAAAATTTCGACAGGGCCAGCTTTGATGCGAATTTCAGGAGATTAAAAGAGTGAAAATAATTAAGAATGAAAAATGAATAATTAACAATGGATTTATACTTTAATCACTAACTGTTGGTTATTAACTATTAATTATCTAATTATGAGCGACTGGAAAGACCGTCTGAATGTGGTATATTCTACCAATCCGGACTTTAAATATGAAAAAGAAGGCGAAGAGGAACAGGATACTTTGCCTAAAGAGAAGCAGGCATTACGCATTTCTCTGGATAAACGAAACCGGAAGGGAAAAGCGGTCACACTGATTACCGGATTTATCGGCACTACCGAGGACATGGAAGAGCTGGGCAAGCTGCTGAAAGTAAAATGTGGCGTGGGAGGTTCTGCCAAAGACGGTGAAATCATCATACAAGGCGATTTCAGAAACAAAATACTGGAACTCCTGCAAAAGGAAGGATATGCCAAAACACGCATTATTTGACGATGAAGTAAATCTGCATGTATATAAAGCATCGGCAGGCTCGGGTAAAACTCACCGCCTGACCGCTGAATATCTGTGCCTGTTATTTTCATCGCCCTTCGCCTACCGGCACATATTGGCTGTAACCTTTACCAATAAGGCTACGGACGAAATGAAAAGGCGCATTATTGCCGAACTGGCAAATCTGGCACTAGGCCGCGACTCTGACTACATCGGACTGTTAACCGATGAATACAGTTTCAACGAAGAGCAACTGAGAAAAGAAGCATATGATATTCTTGTACGAATCCTGCACGACTATTCAGCCTTTTCGGTAAGTACCATCGACAAGTTTTTCCAGCAAACCATGCGGGCCTTTACCCGCGAAATCGGATTGGGAGGAGGATACAACGTGGAACTGGATACTGATAAAATATTGGGCGAAGCCATCGACTCCATGCTTTACGATCTGGAAAGTAAAGATAACAAACTGCTGCTCGACTGGCTCATTCGTTTTTCGGAAGAAAAAGTAGAGAATGGCGAAACATGGAATATCCGCAACGATATACAATCCCTGTCGAAAGAGATATTCAAAGAAAGTTTCAAAACATACAGCAATCAGGTGCAGGAAAATATCTCCGATAAACAGCTGATGACAGACTATAAGGAGATGCTTTTCGCCATCATCCGGAACTTTGAAAAGACTTCACAGGAGACAGGCGAAAAAGCCCTGAATATAATGACCCGTTACGGACTGAAACCGGAAGATTTTAAAGGAGGTTCGCGTTCTCCCTTCTTCTCATTCCTGAAATGGGCAAACGGTGCGATAGACGAGCCTACAAATACATTCCGCACAATGGCTGACGAAGTATCCGGTTGGTACACGGCAAAAACCGGAGCGGAAATCAGAAGCAAAATAGAAGACGCATATCCGGAACTGAACGTTTGCGTTTGCAATATAATAAGCCATTACGACAATTCACGTACCTATCAAACGGCATACGAAATAAATCGCTATTTCTTCACTCTTGGGATACTGGGCGATGTGGATAAAAAGATACGGGAATATGCCGCGGAAAACAACGTCATGCTGATTTCGGATACCACCGAATTGCTTAACCGCATCATAGAGGGAAATGAATCACCGTTTATCTACGAAAAGGTAGGATTGCGCATCAATAACTATATGATAGACGAGTTTCAGGATACATCAGGCATGCAATGGCAAAACTTCCTGCCTCTGGTGCGTGACAGCCTGAGCGGAGGTAATAAGAATTTCATTGTAGGGGATGTAAAACAAAGTATCTACCGCTGGCGGAACTCAGACTGGAAACTGCTGGACGAACAGCTCGACAAGGATTTTGCTAATGAGGGTATCAATCATGAAACACTCGGTACCAACTGGCGCAGTTCGTACAATGTAATAGCATTCAATAATGCCATTTTTACTATCGGTGCAAACTTGTTACAGGATACCTATAACAAGCCATTGTCGGATACCGATGATAAACGGTTGCAACCTTTTTTCTCCCGCATAACCAAAGCTTATAATGAATTATATCAGGAAATACCGGAGAGTCATAAAAGCAATGAAGGGTATGTCAAAGTAGAGTTTATAGATACCGATGAACATGTGTGGCAGGATTATGCCCTGAAACAGTTACCGGGACAAATAGAAAATCTGCAGGACAGGGGCTATAAGCTAAAAGATATCGCGATCCTCGTTCGTACGAAAAAGGAGGGTGCAGATGTAGCTAACCGCCTGCTGGAGTATAAAAGCGAACACAGGGATACAAAATACAGGTACGATATTATTTCCGATGAAGCGTTGTTTGTTGGCAACTCGAAAAGTATAAAGCTGATTATCGCCCTGCTGAAATACCTGCATAATCCACTGGATTCTTCCCTGAAGGCACTGGCTGTTTATGAATATTTCAAGTACAGCAAGCAGTTAAGCGCAGAAGAAGCCTTGTTGAAATATTTTTCGTCTAAGGATGATTTACCCGAAGAGGTTAAGGACAAGCTGAACCGTATCAGGGAACTGCCTCTATATGAAATGACGGAAGAAATGTTCGAATTGTTCCGCAATGCAATGGAAGACAACGAACAAATATACATACAGTCATTTCTCGATATGGTGCTTGATTTCACCATCCGCAACTCGTCGGACCTCGACGCATTCCTTAAATGGTGGGACGAAGCAGGTGTAAGCAAGACTATATTTACTCCCGACGGACAGGACGCTATCCGTATCATGACCATACACAAGTCGAAAGGGCTGGAATTTAAAGTAGTACTCATTCCTTTTTGCAATTGGGAGATAGACCATAAGCTGACAACTATATTGTGGTGCCATCCGCAAGCCGAACCATTCGACCGGCTGCATCTCGTACCCGTAAAGTATTCGCAGAAACTGAAAAATACAATCTTCGACTATGAATATTTCGATGAGCGCCTGCACGCGTTTATCGACAATATAAATGTGTTGTATGTGGCTTTCACCCGTGCCGAAAATGAACTGATCGTTTTTGCCCCACGCTCGAAGAAAGATGATGTAAGCAATATATCCTCCTTACTATGGACTTGTGTAAATACATCTCCTGCCCTGCTATCTGATAAGCCGACTTATATCGACTTACCCCAATACCTGGATGAAGAAAAAGGTATATTCGAAATAAATAAAACGTATTCTCCCATAAAAAAAGAAAAGAAGTCTCCTGTTGAGGAAATAAACATAGATACCTTATCCGGCACGCCGTATGACGAACGGGTAAAACTGCTATTAAAAAACAAATATTATTTTTCCGATTCGGGACAACGCGACTATGGTACCCTGATGCACGAAATAGTAAGCAAGGTACAGACTGTGGAGGATATCGAAAATGCAGTGGAAGAATATCATATTTCGGGTGATATTACCCAAGAACGAAAAGAGACAGTAATAAAACTGCTCAGGAATTATCTGTCCAATCCGGCTGTTTTGCCTTGGTATTCGGGTGAATACAAGGTATTGAACGAGGTGCAGATATTACAACCCAAAGGCACTTTCAGCCGTCCCGACCGTGTAATGATAAAAGGCAGCGAAGTAATTGTCATCGATTACAAATTCGGGGAAAAGGAGGATAAAAAATACATCCGTCAGGTAAAATATTATGTGGAACAAATAAAAAAGATGGGATATACGGATGTAAAAGGCTATATTTGTTATCTCACTCTGGCGAAGACTGTAGAAATTTGAAATAAAAAAATAGAATACAATATATATGAAGTTATTTAAATTTACTTTTATTATATATCTGGTTATCAGCCTGATATCATGTAATAATAAAAATAAAGAGAATAATGAGTCCGCACCTGCAGAACAGTGCTTCAACGATGAGGAAATCATTAATAATTTCGATCTGAATAAGAGTCTGTTGATAGACCTGATGATGGAGATTCCTTCAGCTGTCTACACAATAGAGGGTAAAGGTCAATATTCCATACTGTATGTGCCGAAAACAAATGAAGGCGTATTAAAATATAAAGACTTTGAGAAAAAGAATAATATACAATTGATTAAAGATTCGCAAGGCAACCTCTTCTATGATGACGAAACCGCGAAGAAAATAGATGAAATATTACGAAAAGATTTAGATATTGAAGACCTCTGCCTGTTTGGGCGCTATATACCGGCTCAATACCTAATTGCTGACACCTTATCATTCAAAGGTGATTATAGTGTAACCATACCATACGAAATGCTTATATACAAACGAGAAGGACAGGAATGGAATCAGTTAAAGCATGTGGTTGTATCTGACATTATGAATTATGATTATTACGAGACTCTAACTACTTATCAGAAATTGATGGAAATGAAAGAGGACTAATAATACGCTCAATACATTTCACCTTTTATTAAATCGACAAAAAGTTCCGACAACTTCTGGCTGACAACTCCGGCATACACCTTACCTTTTTCTGCTGTAGACTTCTTAGGATTTCCGATACCTGTATCTTGCGATACCTGTGCCCAATTGCGCGGAGTCCATCCTGTACCATCACGTAATGTTTGCAGTTTAAACGGAGTATAACTCCCGTCTCCCGCCAGTGACAAGTTTACAAGTTCGGGATAGTAATGCATCATTACCGAGGTTTCCATTTCTCCGGCATGGTCATCTCTCTCTTCAAAATATCCGGCCTGAGGTAATACTGCAAACCAATCACAGACCACGATCAGAAAATGAGGGTAATCGACTGCAAGGTCACGGATCATATTCTTAAAATTATTGCCGCCATGACCATTCACTATAACCAACGTATATATTCCCTGACAATCGAGAGAAGCCACAATATCTGTCAATATAGCCTTTTGGGTTTCGTACCGGGCATGCAGACAAAAAGGAAGTTCCCGTTGTCCCGGATTCTGAGCACCCAGTGGAATTGGAGGCAACACCATACCTTTTATCTTTTGTGAGTCATATGCCTTTATTACAGCATCTACTGATATACCATGTGCAAGGTAACAATCGGTGAGATATGGTAAATGATAGTTATGAGGCTCGGTTGCTCCCCACGGAAGGACAGCAAAATCATATGTTTGTCCTTTAGTATCATTATATATAGCAGTAAGGATATCGAACGAAGAATTCATACATTTAAGTTTTTAGAATGAATAAGGATAACAAAGCTAGTAAATGATAATGAATTCCAAATAATTTTATCTATAGAAATAAATCCTGGATACATATTAGGAATTTACATAAAAAAAAGAAGATACCTCTCGATATCTTCCCGTATTTCAATATTTGCCGGATATTAATTTCTTCCGCCTTTACGCCAGGTCTTGCTGTAATAACCTTCGGCCAGAGAGCTTACTATAACACCATATTTTATAGATGCATGAATAAATTTCCCCTCTCCTAAATACACGCCTACATGATTAATATATTTCTTGTTGAAGGTAGAAAAGAATACCATATCACCGGGGATAAGATCTTCTTTTTCAAGAATAGATTCCTTTACATTTTTAGCAATAGTGGTACTCACCCTGTCCAGCTGTTGCCCGAATACATTCTTATAAATAATATTGGTAAAACCGGAACAATCGACTGCCTTGCGGCTCATCCCCCCTCTTCTGTAACGTGTACCCAGCCAGTCAGCCGCTTCACGGTACAACGGAAGAAAAGATACATCCTTTATAGCAACCCCTAGCTGAGACGATAATTCCTGCATCTCTTTAATTTCTATCATGTGCTTCTGGATCGCATCCAACGATCTTGAAATACCGGCATCTGCCATCAGATTATCCGACGAAGCGAATAGAGTAGAGTAGTCTTCCAATGTCTGCTTCATCTGGGGTAAAGCAATTATATTACCATCGGTAGTTTCAACTTCTATATTACGGGCTGATTGTTCAACTTTGACCTTTTTTGTAGTGACCGCACTTGTCTTTGATTTTTTCTTACCTGTCTTTGAATGTTTTGGTGTTATCGCTGCTATTGGCATAAATCCCATCGAAAACACTAGTAACATGGTGGATATTCTCAAAAATTTCTTCTGTCCAAGCATGGCTGTTAAATTTTAAATCGGATAAAAGTAGAAAAATCAACTTAATATAAGGCTAAGTATCTGTGTTTTTTATAATTATTTAAGTACTCTTTTAACTATTTTATCCGGCCAGCCTTTTTCCATGTACGGCTATAGTAACCTTCATCAAGATGGCTTACAATCACGCCCTTTGAAGTTGATGCATGAATAAAGCATCCGTCTTTCAGGTAAATACCGACATGGTTGATCCGGTTTGAATTCTTAGATGTGGCAAAGAAAACGAGATCACCTGTCTTAAGATCATTTTTGGATACCTTATGCATTTTCATATCCGCCAGGTCTGATGTAGACCTTGGAATCCTCTTTCTATATACCTTCTGATACATTAGAAATGCAAATCCTGAGCAGTCAAGGCCTCTCCGTGACAATCCGGCATGACGGTATGGCACACCTAGCCATTGGGAAACTTCGGCATACAATGGCATATTCTTATCATCATCCTTATCTGTATTACTGAGAGAGATGCCTAGCTTTTTGGAAAGTTCCGCTACCTCTTTAGGGTCATACAATTGCCCGCCCGGAGTTTTTTGTGTCCCGCAGGAAGTAACAAACAGAATCAACAAGACGGATAGTATGGAATAGAGAACGAATCTTTTCATAAAATCTGGTTTACATGCTAAAGGTAAGTATTATATAACAGAAAAAGCGGCTCTTGTTTCCAAAAACCGCTTTTTAATATTAATATAAAGAGATATTAGTTAGCTTTCTTAGTTCCTTCAAAGGCCACTGCAAGATCACCGATAAATGGTATATCTGCAACGTCAATAGCTAAAACCAATTTACCATTTTCGAAAGAGCCTTTAACAGTAACGTCTACTTCCATTGGATTATCTTCAGCACCTACAAGTGCTACACTGACTTTCTCTGTTGTTTCTGTCAGAGTATATTTATCTCCGGATTTAGTAACAGGTACAGAGTTCACTGCTATTCCGGTAACACCTATTGACGTATCAGGTCCCGTTGGTATAGTCAGGGTTTCAATTGACAATTTAGCATTGTTATCATCTCCTTTCGATAAAACAATCTCGTTCGGTAAATCTTCTACTCCCATTCCAGGAATATCCAAAGTACCTTCGTAAGTAGCGGCAATCTGCTCAGCATAACCTACAACTGTAACTTTAAGAGTAGCTGTTTTTTTATCCTTATCGGTAACTGTTATAGTAGTTTCACCTGCGGCTACGCCTGATACAGTAATTACATCGCCACTTACCGAAGCGGTTGCAGTAGTTTCACTTGCTGAGTTTACTTTGTAGTCTCCATTACCCTGAGTTATTTTCACTGTTACAGTAGCACCCTGATATACATTCACTTCACTTTTTTCCAATGACAGGTTTACCGGATCATCGTCATCACTACTACATGCTGTAAAAGTCAGTCCTAATGAAAAGACAAACATTAATAAACATAAAAGTTTCTTGTTCATAATGAATTTATTTGGTTAATAAAATTAGTGTTCTGATATATTGATGCATTCTACAAAGCTAAAGTTGCATAAAGATATTCAACTTCGCAAAGTTTATAACACCATAACTAGATCTAGCAGCACAAAGATTAACCAAAAATAACATTCATTTACTTAAATATTCATCTATATGTTGAGCTGTTTTTCGACCCGACGCTATACTGGTTACTACTAAAGATTGTCCGCTTACACAGTCGCCTGCGCCGAATACTTTTGCTACATTTGTAGCCCGTTTGGCATCCGTAGCAACATTATGGCGGATATCATCGGTCTTTATACCAAGTTCTTTCAACAGGCCTTCCTGTATAGGATGAACGAAACCGAGAGCAAGAAACACCAGGTCCATTTTGAGGATTTCGGGCGCGCCGACTTCTTTCATAACATGTTTGTCGTTCTCGTCCTTTTTTTCCCAAGCTACTTCTACCAATTCAACGGCTATCAGCTTACCATCTTCACCGATAAACCGTTTGGTATTCAGTGACCAGCGCCGTTCACAGCCTTCGAGATGGGATGATGATGTCTTAAGAACGACAGGAAACGGATTAGGCCATGGATTTTCTATATCCTCCAGCTTGGCCGGCTTCGGCAGAATCTCTATCTGCAATATATTCGCCGCTCCCTGACGGTTAGCCGTACCGATACAGTCAGACCCTGTATCTCCACCACCAATAACAAGAACATTCTTTCCTTTAGCATCAATAATCTGGTCTGCCGGAATTTCTTCCTTTGCAATCATCTTATTTTGAGCGGTGAGATATTCCATAGCGTAGTAGACACCTTTCAGTTCGCGCCCCTCAACCGGAAGGTTACGCGGTACCTGTGAGCCGATAGCGACACAGATAGCATCATATCCGCTCACAATATCTTTGCCTTTGATATCTTTTCCTATCTCGGTATTCACAACGAACTTCACACCCTCAGCTTCCATCAGCTTCAAGCGCCGGTCGATAATATTCTTATTCAGTTTGAAATCGGGAATACCGAAACGGAGCAAGCCTCCGATATTGGGACTCTTTTCATAAACGGTCACGTCATGCCCCTTCTGGTTCAATTGATTAGCTACTGCCAACCCCGATGGTCCCGAACCTATCACGGCAACTTTCTTTCCTGTACGGTGTGCAGGTATTTTGGGCTGAATAAATCCTTCATTGAAAGCGTGTTCCAATGCAGACGCTTCATTTTCACGAATAGTTACAGGAGCACGATGTATCGACAGCACACACGACTTTTCACAAGGGGCAGGACAAATGCGTCCTGTAAACTCAGGGAAGTCGTTTGTTTGCATCAATACTTCCGCTGCCAGCTTCCAGTTACCTTTATATATATACTCCTGCCATTCGGGCATCTTATTGCCAAGCGGGCATCCCCAATGACAAAACGGGATACCACAATCCATGCAGCGTGATGCTTGTTCACGGCGGTCTTCTGTATTTAGGGTCTGTTCTACTTCACCAAAATCGAGGATACGCTCCTGTGCCGGACGATATCCTGCGTCTTTTCTCTTTACTGTTAAAAATGCTTTTGGATTTCCCATGCTTTTAATATGCTAATTATCTAATATGCCAATATGCCAATGGAACAAGGATATAATAGTCTTTTCATTTATGAATTTGCTCATTGGCAAATTGGCACATTAGCACATTGTTTTAGTAATCGAATTCTACTTGTGCTATCTTTTTCTTTATAGCTTCCAGTTTCTCATCCTGTAACACTTTCTTGTATTCAATAGGAGTTACTTTCATGAATTTCTCTACCTCTGTATTCCAGTTGTCGAGAATATATTTTGCCAGGGGACTGTTTGTATATTCATAATGATTGGTAATCAGCTGACGAAGTTCTTTACTATCGTAAGTATCTTCTATCAATGTAAGTTCAACCATCTGCATATTGCAATAATAGTCGAAGTCACCATCTACATTATATACATAAGCAACCCCGCCGCTCATACCTGCTGCGAAATTTCGTCCTGTCTTGCCAAGCACCACAGTACGACCTCCGGTCATATATTCACAACAATGGTCACCAGCCCCTTCTACAACAGCCGTTGCACCACTATTGCGCACACAGAAACGCTCCCCTACCCGTCCGTTGATATATATTTCACCGGAAGTAGCACCATACAATAAGGTATTACCGGCAATAATATTTTCTTCGGGCTTGAAAGTAGATACCGCCGGCGGAACAATAATAATCTTACCTCCCGACAAACCTTTACCTACATAGTCATTGGCATCCCCTTCGAGTTTGAATGTAATACCATGAGCAAGAAATGCTCCGAAGCTCTGTCCGGCTGCCCCTTGGAATGTACATTGGATAGTATCTGCAGGAAGTCCCGCATTACCGTACTTCTTCGCTATTTCGCCCGAAAGCATAGCACCTACCGTACGATTCGTATTTCGTATTGTATGAGTAATAACAACAGGCATAGCCTTATCAATAGCCAGACGAGAAGTCGTTATCAACTTCAAATCCAGCACATCATCCAGTTTATGCTCCTGGTTCTTTATATGGCGTATTGCATTTTCCTTTGCCTCGGCAGGGAAATAGATAAGACGGGACAAATCCAGTTTCTCTACTTTCGCGTTTGCTTCACTTTTTACATACTTCAGCAAATCGGCTCGGCCTACTATTTCATCCAACGATTTCACTCCTAACGATGCCAGATGCTCACGCACCTCTTCGGCAAGGAAGTTGAAATAATTAATCAAATATTCGCTACGTCCTATAAATTTTTTTCTCAACTCTTCATTTTGGGTAGCAACTCCGACAGGACAGGTATTCAGGTGACACTTACGCATCATAATACATCCTAACACTATGAGTGCGCTGGTTGCAAAGCCGAATTCTTCTGCTCCGAGCATAGCAGCTACTATAATATCATGTCCGGTCTTCAACTGACCGTCTGTCTGCAAATATACCTGTCCGCGCAGATTGTTCAGAACCAAAGTCTGTTGCACCTCAGCCAAACCGATTTCCAGCGGAAGCCCGGCATGCTTGATCGAACTGGCGGGACTTGCTCCCGTACCTCCTTCGCAACCGCTGATTACAATTCGGTCGGCTTTTGCTTTCGCCACACCGGCGGCCACAGTTCCCACTCCGCTTTCAGATACCAGTTTTACACTTATCTGTGCGGCCGGGTTTACGCTTTTCAGGTCGAAAATCAACTGCGCCAAATCTTCAATAGAGTATATATCGTGGTGCGGCGGCGGTGATATCAACGAGATACCCGGAATCGAGTGACGGGTCTTCGCTATAATCTGATCCACTTTAAAACCCGGAAGCTGTCCTCCCTCACCTGGTTTAGCTCCCTGGGCTATCTTGATCTGGAGTTCATCTGCATTAACCAGATATTCGGTAGTTACGCCGAAACGGCCGGAAGCCACCTGTTTGATAGATGAACGGGCATTTGTTGCAAAGCGTTCGGGCAGTTCCCCACCCTCTCCGGTATTACTTTTGCCTCCGATAGCATTCATTGCCACAGCCATAGCTTCATGTGCTTCGCGACTGATGGAACCGAACGACATGGCACCTGTTACAAAACGCTTGGTAATAGCCGATACAGGTTCTACCTCCGAAATATCGATTGGTTTCTTTGCCAAATCAAAATCAAGGAAGTCGCGCAAGAAAATCTTCTCAGGTTTCTTGTCTATCGAATTTGTATATTCCCTGAATTTCTTATAGCTGCCCAAACGTGTCGACATCTGGAGGTTCATTATCGTTTCGGGATTCCATGCATGATACTCGCCATTGCGACGCCATGCATAAATACCCTGGCTCACTAATGAAGGGTCTACAAAATCTTCCTCGAATGCTTCGTAATAAGCTTCTATCGTATCGCTGGCAATATCGTTCAAGTCGACACCCTCTATTTTGGATGTTGTTCCTTTGAAGTATTTATCTATTACTGCCGAACTGATACCGACAGCCTCAAATATCTGCGCACCAATATAACTTTTCAGTGTAGAAATACCCATCTTCGACATGGTTTTCAGTAAACCTTTGTTGATGGCCTTCACATAATTTTTCATTGCTGTGTGAAAATCAAGGTGTATATCCCCCTTCTTGACTAACTCTTCAATAACAGCCAGTGCCAGATAAGGATTCACAGCATTTGCGCCATAACCAAACAACAATGCGAAATGCATTACCTCACGCGGTTCGGCAGATTCCACAACTATGTCTATCTGCATGCGTTTGCGGCGCTCCACTAAATAGTGATGAACAGCAGACACAGCCAACAGACACGGGATAGCGGCATTATCAGGATTAACGCCCCTGTCGCTGAGAATGATATAATTATTACCGTTATCAACAGCCTTTTCGGCTTTCTTACACAGTTCGTCTATAGCTTTTTCCAGACCTGCGCCACCCTGTTTAGGGTCGAAAAGTATTGGCAGGACTTCACATTTAAAACCTTTGTATTGCAGGTGAATCAACAAGTCGAGTTCCCTGTTGGAAAGGAATGGATTTGACAGACCAACCATCTTTGTATGTTCCGGCATCGGCTCCAGTATATTCTTGTGCAGCGAACCGATATATCCGGCCAGCGACATCACCAACTCTTCACGAATAGGGTCGATAGGCGGATTTGTTACCTGCGCAAATAACTGGCGGAAGTATGTAAACAAGCGTTGCGGCTTGTTCGACAAAACAGCCACAGGCGCATCGTTACCCATCGAGGCAGTAGGTTCTTTCCCTTCCGCTGCCATAGGTGTCAGTATCTTTTCAATATCTTCTTTATAATAGCCGAATACTTTCAGCATCTTGGTGTAGTCTTCCACATTATATTTAGGAGTCCTACCCGAAGAAATATCATCGAGTGAGATACGATTTTTTGCCAACCAATCGCGATAAGGATATGCTTTTGCCAGTTTTTCTTTTAGCTCGGCATCATATTGTATAGTACCCTCTTCGGTATCCACCATCAGCATCTTACCTGGACGAAGACGCCCCTTTTCCTTTATTTCAGATGGTTCGAACGGAAGTACTCCCATCTCTGAAGCCACTACCATAATACCACTGTGAGTCATCAGGTAGCGCGCAGGACGCAAGCCGTTGCGGTCGAGCAATCCTCCTGCATATCGTCCGTCAGAAAACAGCAATGTAGCGGGACCATCCCACGGCTCCATAAATATACTGTGATACTCATAGAAGGCTTTCAGATCGTTCGAAATAGGATTCTTATCGTTCCACGATTCAGGTACCATCATTGCCATAGCATGCGGAAGCGATTTACCGGACATCACAAGGAATTCGAGCACATTATCGAATGAAGCACTATCACTCATATGCGGCTGTACAATCGGCCACAAATCACTGATATTACCTAATAATTCCGATTTCAACACACTTTCGCGGGCTTCCATCCACAGGCGGTTGCCCTTGATTGTATTAATTTCCCCGTTATGGGCTACCATTCTGAAAGGGTGTGCCAAATCCCATGTGGGAAATGTATTAGTACTGAAACGCGAGTGTACCAGTGCAATGGCACTTGTAAGATGCGGGTTCAGCAAATCGGGGAAATAATGACGGAGCTGCTCCGACGATAACATACCTTTATATATGATTCGCTTTGTGGACAGACTGACAATATAGAACGCCTTCTTTGTCTCTAAAGAGAATATTTTTGAATTGAATATCTCTTTTTCAATCTTCTTGCGAAGAATATAGAGCCGGTGCTCCAATTCATCCTGGGACATCCCCTCTTCTCCTACTACAAATATTTGTTTTATATTCGGTTCATTCGAAAGAGCCATTTCACCCAATATATCGCTATTGACAGGTACATCTCGTACTGCCAGAAGCTTTAAACCTTCCTTGTCGATATATTGTGTAAGGGTAATCATACAAGACTCCATTTCTTTTTCACCCTTAGGCAAAAAGACGAGTCCTGTTCCATAATGTCCCTTTTCGGGAACGGGAATCCCTTGTAGTAGTATAAACTCGTGTGGTATCTGCAACATAATACCGGCACCGTCTCCGGTTTTGTTGTCTGCATTTTCTGCCCCACGGTGAGTCATGTTCTCCAAAACACGGAGACCATTCTCAACGATGGCATGGGATTTAGCACCCTTCATATGAAGCACCATCCCTACCCCGCAAGCGTCATGCTCATAGGCCGGGTCATATAATCCGTGCTGTACTGCTGATTTTAAATCCTGCATAGTTATTAGTTGATATATAATTGATAGAAATTTCGATTTCTGCCCCAAACTAAGACAGATGACAAATATACAAATTTTCAACACATAAAATCTCCTTTTGTTCGAAAAAATGATTTTTTGCATAAAATGAATAGGATTAACCTATTTTATTTAACAAAAATCTATTTAAAATTATTTTTATATTGAATTTCTGATAATATAATTGTTAATTATTACTTTTGACGCATCACTTATTAACTAAAACATAAGAATTATGAAAAAATTCCTGTCAGCAATCCTCATTACAACATTCTTATTTTCATGCGGAGGGGCACAAAAAGACACTACATCAGCAGAAAAATCAACTACAGATTCAACCGATGTTATAACCTACGCGAATGTAAAAAGCAAATCTTTCGACGAATTGTTCAAAAAGATAGAACCTACCGAATTGACAGAAAATGTATTTAAGCTCGTAGGAAAAGATTATTCGGTGATTACTGCCGGCACCGATTCGCTCTACAATTCCATGACAGCAAGCTGGGGTGGCTGGGGACAACTTTTTGAAGTGCCCGTTACATGGTGCTTCCTGAACGCGAGCCGTTATACACTGGAATTTATAAAGAAAGAGCAGAACTATACCATGACTTACTTCCCCGATCAGTTCAAAGACCAGGTAATAGCATTCGGCAGCAAGAGCGGAAGAAGCTCCGACAAGATGAAAGAAACAACATTGACCTATGTGAAAACTCCATCGGGCAATATCACATACAAAGAAGCCAAGCTAATTATAGAATGTAAACTGGTGGAAATTACAGAGACCAATCCGAAAGACTTCTACTCTGAAAAAGGAAAAGAATTTGTAGAAAAAGGAAAGAAAGACGGAAATGGCAAGGAATACCATAAACTTGTATTCGGCGATATAACAGCTGTATGGATAAGAAAATAGAACGGATATAAACAAAAAGAATCCCGACCTCTTACGAAGCCGGGATTTTTCATTATAAATAAAAGCGATTATCGAATAAAAAGTAATTCCCTGTATTTAGCCAACGGCCACATTTCGTTATCCACAATCAATTCCAGTTTATCTACATGATAGCGGATCTCATCGAGATAAGGCGCTACATTATCATGATAAGCTACAGCTTTTTCACGTTCGCTCTCGATATTATTGGCTATCTTACGTGCATCTATCATTTCGTGCACCTTAGCATTTATGGCATTCACATGCGTAGAAACTTTTTCTATCAGTCGCAATTGCTCTGCTCCCAGTGTCTTATAATCATCTGATACTTCTTTCAGTTTCGATACATTTGTCAACAAGATAGACTGGTAAGAAATAGCTACCGGGATAATATGGTTCAGAGCCAAATCTCCGAGCACACGAGATTCTATCTGAATTTTCTTTGTATATGTTTCCCACTTCACTTCGTTGCGTGCATGCAGTTCCACTTCGGAAAGGATACCTGTAAATGTTTTGATACTTTGTTTCGATGTATATGCATCATAAATCACAGGAACACTGGTTTCACAATCCAGTTTACGCTTCTTGGCTTCAGCTTTCCATTCATCGCTGTAACCATTTCCGTTGAAACGGATAGGGCGTGATTCCTTGATATATTTCTTCAATACCTCATACAAAGCTTCCTCTTTAGATTTACCTTTAGCAATAAGGCCATCCACTTCTTCTTTAAACAGTCGAAGCTGCTCAGCAACAGAAGCATTCAATGCTGTCATAGCGGAAGCACAGTTTGCGGACGAACCTACCGCACGGAATTCGAAACGGTTACCTGTAAAGGCAAACGGCGATGTACGGTTACGGTCGGTATTATCGAGCAGGATTTCAGGAATCTGACCTACACCAAGGCTGATTTGTTTCTTACTATCAACTACAATCGCGTCTTTTACTGCGCTCTTCTCAAACTTATCAAGTATATCACTTACCTGAGAACCGAGGAATACGGATATAATAGCCGGAGGCGCTTCGTTCGCACCCAAACGGTGAGCATTTGTCGCAGAAGAAATAGATGCTTTCAACAATCCGTTATTCTTATGCACTGCCGCAAGAATATTTGCCACAAAAGTAATGAAGCGCAGGTTTTCCACCTGATCTTTACCCGGAGACAGCAGGTTGATACCTGTATCGGTACTTAGCGACCAGTTATTATGTTTACCCGAACCATTGATTCCCTTGAACGGTTTTTCGTGGAATAATATACGGAATGAATGTTTACGCGCTACTTTATCCATCACTGACATCACCAGCAGGTTATGATCTACAGCCAGATTACACTCTTCATATATAGGAGCCAGCTCGAACTGATTCGGCGCAACCTCATTGTGGCGGGTCTTCACTGGAATACCCAAAGCATATGCTTCATATTCCAGTTCTTCCATAAAACGTTGTACACGCTCAGGTATAGAACCGAAATAGTGGTCTTCCAACTGTTGATTTTTAGCACTCTCGTGACTCATCAACGTTCTACCGGTCAGAGCCAGATCGGGGCGGGCCATAAAAAGATCCTCATCTACAAGGAAGTATTCTTGTTCCCAACCCAGATTGGATTGTACTTTCTTTACGTCTTTATTAAAATAGTGAACCACTTCGGTCGCAGCCTTATCTACTGCCGCCAGTGCTTTCAGCAATGGAGTTTTATAGTCGAGTGCCTCACCAGTGTAAGAGATAAATATAGTAGGGACACACAATGTATTGCCAACAATAAATGCAGGAGAAGACGGATCCCAAGCCGAGTATCCGCGAGCTTCAAATGTATTACGAAGACCTCCTGACGGAAAACTGGACGCATCCGGTTCTTGTTGAGCCAGAAGTTTTCCTTCAAATTCTTCTATCAGGCCGCCCTGTCCATCATGTTCTACAAAAGCGTCATGTTTTTCGGCAGTTCCGTCCGTTAACGGATGAAACCAGTGTGTATAGTGAGTCACACCGTTTTCCAAAGCCCACATACGCATACCTGCAGCTACGTGCTCAGCTAGGTTACGATTTACAGATCCTCCTTTATCGATAGCATTATTCAGCGCTTTGAAAGTTTCTTTCGAAAGATATTTGGTCATAGCTTTACGATTGAAGACTTTCTCTCCATAATATTCCGATGTCTTCTTTCCCGGCTTTTGCACTTCTACCGGTTTTCTTTCCGAGGCCATCGCTACTGCTCTAAAACGTAACTTTGTCATAAACTTGTTTTTATTGAGTTATATATGATTTGATTTAAATAGAAATCTTTTTGAGACGGCTTACCGCCTCTTTTGTATTCTCTAATGTACCGAACGCCGTCAACCGCAGATACCCCTCTCCACTTGGCCCGAAACCAACACCCGGAGTACCTACGACATTCAGCTCATTGAGCAGATAGTCGAAAAATCCCCACGAAGTCATACCGTCGGGCGTTTTAACCCAAATGTAAGGAGAATTTACTCCGCCATAGACTTTCAGTCCTTGCGTACTAAGCCCTTCACGGATGATCTTAGCATTATTCAGGTAATAATCGATCGTCGCTTTCACCTGCTTTTTACCCTCAACGGAATAACAGGCTTCAGCGGCACGTTGTATAATATATGGCACACCATTGAATTTTGTCGTATGCCGTCTGTTCCACAATTTATTCAATGATACCTGTTCACCCGATTTGGTATATCCCATCAGGGCTTTAGGTACTACGGTGTATGCACAACGCGTACCGGTAAATCCGGCAGTTTTAGAGAAGCTGCGGAACTCAATAGCCACTTCCTTCGCTCCTTCTATTTCATAGATACTGTGAGGTACATTACTTTCGGTTATAAACGCTTCGTAAGCACTATCGAAAAGAATAAGTGCTTTGTTCTTTAATGCATAATCTACCCATATCTTCAATTGATCTTTTGTCAATGTCGTACCTGTCGGATTATTCGGATAACACAAATAGATGATATCCACTTTTTCGGTTGGCAATGAAGGCACGAAATCATTCTCCGCAGTACATGGAAGATATACAATCTTACTCCATTTGCCATTTTCGAGCAAATCACCCGCACGACCTGCCATCACATTGGTATCCACATAGACAGGATATACAGGATCGGTAATGGCTACAATATTATCGAGTCCGAGAATATCTCCGATATTACCCGTATCACTTTTAGAGCCGTCACTGACAAATACTTCATCTGTGGATATATCCAGTCCGCGTGTTTTATAATCGTTTTCTACAATTGTATTTACAAGAAAGTCATAACCCTGTTCCGGCCCGTACCCCCTGAAGGTAGCTGCATCGGCCATCTCATCTACGGCTTTATGCATTGCTTCTATCGAAGCCTGCGGAAGAGGTTTTGTTACATCTCCTATACCAAGACGGATAATAGATGCGTCGGGATGTGCAGTTTTGAATTCGTTTACTTTGCGTGCAATATCCGAGAAAAGATAGCTTCCCGGCAGCTTAGTATAATTTTCGTTTATTAATATCATTTTTAGTTACGAGTTACGAGTTACAAGTTACGAGCCGTATGATCGGCAAATAAATAAGTAACCAGTATTTATATTTATATTCATTTTCTAATTTGCTAATATTAACTACACTTCGTTCCGTTGAACGATGTTTCAAATCAGCTAATTTACCAGTTCACCTTCGAACACAGTAACAGCTTCACCTGTCATATATACATGGTTATTGAGAGCATCCCACTCTATTTTGAGATCACCACCCAGCAAATGTATTGTTATATCCCTGTCGCAATGGTTATTCAGCACAGCAGCCACGGCAGCAGCACATGCTCCGGTTCCGCAAGCCAGAGTTTCCCCTGCTCCACGTTCCCATACCCGCATATTTAATGTATTGCGGTCTACCACTTCGATAAATTCGGTATTGGTTTTGCGGGGAAAGACAGGATGTGTTTCAAACTTAGGTCCCAAAACAGGCAAATCCAAATCCTTGATCCCCTTCATAAACACCACAGCGTGCGGATTTCCCATAGACACACAGGATATTTTCCATATTTTACCATCTATATCCAAAGGATGATCCAATACGGGCTCTTCCGCTACCTGTACCGGGATCAGGGTAGGCGCAAGTATCGGCTCTCCCATATCCACTGTTACTTTACGCGCAATAGCATCCCCTTCCTTTAGTGTGATATATTTCACCCCGGCTTTCGTCTCCAGTGTTATTTCTTTTTTATCGGTCAGCCCGTTATCATACACATATTTACCTACGCAGCGCGAAGCATTACCGCACATCTCAGCTTCCGAGCCGTCGGAATTGAACATCTGCATTCTAAAGTCACATGTATCAGAGGGCAATATGAGTACTAACCCGTCGGACCCAATACCAAAATGACGATTGCTGAGGCGAACTGCCAGTTGAGAAGGATTCTCTATTTCCTGAATGAATCCATTCATATAAATGTAGTCATTACCGGCACCATGCATTTTGGTAAATTTCAATTTTTTCATTGTCTATTTCGACCTCTTTTTGTGTATTATATTATTTCTATTTTCAAGACGCAAATTTCGTACAAATTATTCGATTTCGCAAGAATTTTGTATCATTTTTTCATTTTTAATAAAATAAAAAATCTTTTTGACTTGTTAATTTTCAAAACAACAAACATAAAGTCAGAACGCAAGACCAAATGATTTACAAATGTCACCCCTTTCTTAAATTAGACACCTTTAATCCATATTTTCACTATTTATTTGAGCAAAATATTTCTTTTAAACACCTTATAATATCCAACATTGAAATCCCCTTACACAAAGTCCATATTTCAGGATGAAATGTTAAGAAAAAATTTCCTATTCCATATAAAATACCCATCTTTGTAACTTTCAAAATCCAGATTGTAGATTTTGAAATAAAATAATAACCTAAAACAACGTGTAGCCTGCACCTTTTACAGAACGCACAGACTACCATTTTAATTATCGGATAATAACGGATAGAACCATGAGCTCTATTGTTAATTTTTTCAGAAAACCGATGTTTTCTGACAAGAGATTTCTCCTATTCATATGGATACTCTTACCTGCTATCGGCGCATTAAAAGCAAGCCGTATCCACAACAACTATCGCATATTCAAGGGCGTATTTTACCACACCCTTGAACAAACCAACCTCTATGCCCCATACCCTGCCGAGCATCACGATGTAAATCATTACGGACCTCTTTTCAGTATGGTCATAGCTCCTTTTGCCCTCTTACCGGACAGATTCGGTATATTATTCTGGGATATAGCAATGAGCCTTTGCCTCTTCATCGCAATCTACTACCTGAGCGTACCCTGGAAAAAGAAATACCTATTCTATTACATCATTGTAATCCAACTATATGTTTGCGTAATGAACAGCCAGACCAACGGCCTGATAGCGGCGCTTATCATCGGAAGCCTTATATGCATACGCAAAGAAAAAGACATATGGGCCGCATGCTTTATCGTATTCGGAACATTTATAAAGCTTTATGGAATTGTAGGACTCAGCCTCTTCTTTTTCTCCAGACACAAAGGAAAACTTATAGGATATATGGCTATGTGGGCTGCCATATTCTTCGTTCTGCCAATGATTATTTCATCACCGGAATTTATTATCCAAAGTTATCAGGACTGGTATTTCTGCCTTGTAGACAAAAACATTGAGAATATCACTAATTTCTCTCAAGACATTTCGGCGATCGGACTAATAAGAAGAGTATTCAATATTCTCGATGTATCTGCATTATATATCATAGCTCCCGGGCTTATGCTATTTGCCATACAATACCTCAAACCGGAACGCTACGGACAATTAACATACCAGTTAGGAATATTGGCATCTACATTATTTTTTGTCCTGCTTTTCAGCACCGGTTCCGAATCGGAAACATACATCATAGCCATGACCGCGCTTGCCATCTGGTACAGCATACAGAAATATCCGAACAGCAAATGGGTCATCGGATTATTATTATTTACGATATTCTGGACATGGATAACCTCATCTCATATATTCCCTAAAAGGATACATGCGGGAATCTTCAAACGATACTCCCTAAAAGCTATACCAAGTTTAACCGTATGGCTTATACTGGTATACCAATTAGTCACATCACGGGGTATTATAGAACAATTTGACCCGAACGATTACACCAAAGAAGAAAGAATAAAAGAAGGTATATAAAAGAAAAGCAGAGAAATACGCTTTCTCTGCTTTTATATTTTTATGTACCACAATCATTTATTCATAAGCCTCGGAATGCACCGCTTTTACTGCACGGCCAGATGGGTCCACCCTGTTCTTAAACGAAGCATCCCACTCCAAAGCCGTAGCCGTACTACAGGCTACTGACGGTACTGACGGCACTGTATGAGCCGCGGAAGCCGATGAAAAATGCTCTTCAAACATTGTACGATACCAATACTCTTCTTTCGACATTGGCGGATTTACAGGGAAGCGCTCTGCCGCATGCTCCATCTGGCGGTCGCTTACTTTTTTATCAGCAACCTCACGCAATGTATCTATCCAGTTATATCCTACACCGTCGGAGAATTGCTCTTTTTGCCGCCATGCAACACTGGCCGGCAGATAATCTTCAAAAGCCTTCCTGAGTATATGCTTTTCTATTTTTCCATTACCACACATTTTATCCTGAGGGTTCAGGCGCATAGCCACATCCATAAATTCCTTATCCAAAAAAGGCACACGCCCTTCTACCCCCCATGCTGCCAATGACTTGTTTGCACGCAAACAATCATATAAATGAAGCCTATCCAGCTTACGAACCGTCTCTTCATGCAATGCCTTTGCGTCCGGCGCCTTATGAAAATAGAGATAACCACCGAAAAGCTCGTCCGAACCTTCACCCGATAACACCATTTTCACGCCCATAGACTTAATAAAACGAGCCAATA
>Ga0153940_1000240_pt1 | contig 32284 bp, 24 predicted proteins | sample TSNJ024MetaG_FD_104736 | JGI IMG/M metagenome (GOLD analysis project Ga0153940, IMG submission 104736) | Attine ant fungus gardens microbial communities from New Jersey, USA - TSNJ024 MetaG | ecosystem: Host-associated > Fungi > Mycelium > Unclassified | place: USA: New Jersey, Brendan T. Byrne...
ATTCAATAAAAGGGGGGAGGCAGGGTGTTAGATCACCTCGGCTCTGATTTTAGATTGCAAAAAAACTCGCAGGGTGAATCCTGCGAGTTTTTCCTATTCGGCTAGGCCGTGAACTGTAACAATGATAGGTTACTGTTTACACCTAATCTTAAGTATTAAAAAATCTATACAATTCAGCCATGTCATTTAAATGATATATATAAATGAGTTGAACGGGGCTAGTATTTTGGCTGACGGACGCGGCAGAGGAGCATAAGATATCTTATGCTCCTCTGCCACTGGTTCTACAAACGGATTTACATAAAGGTTGATAAACTATTTCAATCTTTAAAATTGCATAAATGAGATAAATAGGGTTGCAGCCATAGATTTTATTTTTATATACCACTGATCAGTCTGGATACAGTTGTAAACACAAAACAGGCTCCAATTCCCATTACGGTTGGTATAAGCACTGAAATAGCTGTCCACTTGAGACTTTGCGTTTCTTTCTTTATAGTTAAAAGGGTTGTTGAACAGGGCCAATGCATTAGGGAAAACAGCATTACGCTTATTGCCGTAATCCACGTCCATCCGTTGTCTACTAATAATTGTTTTAAGACCGATAGATTATCAAGTTCCAATATGTTTCCTTTGGCCATGTATGCCATAATGATAATGGGGATAACAATTTCATTTGCCGGAAACCCAAGAATAAAGGCAAGAAGTATAACGCCGTCCAACCCAATAAGCCTTGCAAATGGATCCAAAAAACCGGAGCAATGTGCAAGAATTGTCATATCTCCAAGATGTACATTTGCCATAATCCATATGACAAGTCCTGTTGGTGCTGCAACTACAACCGCTCTGCCCAGTACGAAAAGTGTTCTGTCAAACACCGAACGTATAATTACCTTTCCGATTTGAGGCTTTCGGTACGGGGGAAGCTCCAAAGAAAATGAAGAAGGTACTCCTTTTAATACAGTCTTTGATAAAAACTTAGATGCCGCAAATGTCATAAACACTCCCAGCATTATTACAGCCGTAAGAAGCGCGGCAGACAGGATGGAAGTTCCACCTCCGGCCGTACCTGCAAAAAACATTGATATAATTGCAATTAATGTGGGATAACGTCCATTACATGGTACAAAACTGTTGGTGATTATCGCGATAAGCCGCTCCCTTGGTGAATCAATAATCCGGCAGCCAATAACTCCAGCGGCATTACACCCGAAACCCATACACATCGTAAGTGCCTGTTTACCGCATGCGCAGCACTTTTTGAAGCATTTATCTAAGTTAAACGCTATCCTGGGAAGAAATCCCACATCTTCAAGCAGTGTAAATAAGGGGAAGAAAATTGCCATTGGCGGCAGCATGACGGATACAACCCAAGCCAAGACCCTATATACGCCTAATACCAGCATTTCATAGAGAAACTGCGGAGTATTGATCCATTTAAAAAAAATGAGTAATTGATCTTCTATCCAGAAAAGGAAATCGCTGATTACTTGTGACGGATAATTCGCCCCTGTGATCGTTAGCCAAAACACCCCCAGCAAAGCCAGAATCATGATAGGGAATGCAGTCCATTTACCAGTTAAAATACGATCAATTTTAGAATCTTTGTTTTTATAGTTTTTATTTTCAAGTATAACCGTATCTTTACATATTTCTTCCGCTGTATGTACGATAGCGGAAACGATATCATCTTTGATTTGTCTTTCAGTAATCCCCTGACTTGTAAATTCTTTTTTTATTTCATCGAGAGTTTGTTTAATGCTTTCGTTTGTTAAGTTGTTATTTTTTAAGTTTTGTTCTATAAAACCGTGCATATCCTGATCCCCGTGCAAAAGCATCACTGAAAGCCACCTGCTGTCCATAACGCCTTCGCAGATCTCTTTTATATACGGTTCCAAGTCGGATATAGCAACTTCTATGTAATCAGGATATTGTATTTGAACAGGCGACTTGTTTGAATCCCGAATCGTTTGCGCTACAGCATCCATTAAATCGTCAAGCCCTTCTTTACTCCTTGCGGCAGTCCCGATTACAGGAACGCCTAGTTTTTTTGAAATAGCCTGTAAATCAATCTTTATTTTTTTCTTTTTAGCTTCATCCATTAAGTTTACACAAACGATTACATTTTGAGTAATTTCCACCGTTTGAAGAACTAGATTCATGCTTCGTTCAAGACAGGTCGCGTCACATACAATGATAACGGCATCGGCACTCCCAAAACAGATAAAATCACGGGCGACCTCTTCCTCGGTTGAGTGAGCCATCAGAGAATAGCAACCGGGCAGGTCAACAATGACATACCCGGTATTATCATAAGTACAATTCCCCTGCACGCTTACGACTGTTTTACCCGGCCAATTTCCCGTATGCTGCCTAAGACCGGTCAATTCATTGAACACGGTAGACTTGCCTACATTAGGGTTGCCGCCTAATGTAATCACTCTATCTGAATCATGCGCTTTTTTAATGACAAAACCCAAGTCTACAGCCTTTAATCCCATAGAATCTTTGCTTAACCCCATTGCTTACACCTCACAGCATTGAATTTGTACACATGATGAATCTTCATGACGCAGAGCGATCACAGCACCCCGTATGAGATAAGCAGCAGGGTCTCCAAGCGGACTCGTTTGAACGCATAATACCTCAGTTCCTTTTATCAATCCAAGGTCTTGAAGCCTTCGCCGCATGCTGTCACTTGAACAAATATCGAGTACAAAGGCATGCTTGCCCTCCTCAAGTTTTGATAAATCATTAATAATCTGCATAACTTCACCTTTCCAAAAATAAAGTTAGATTAAGGAAAATTTCTTTTCTTTCTCTAACTTATGCATATTGGTATTATGTTGTTACTGATCAGAGGTGATTCTTTTGCATGATTCCAACGAATTTTATACATTAAAAGGATATTCGTCCATAAAAGGAAGTGAAACGCTCACTACCGCAATGGAAGATTATTTGGAGATGATTTACAGACTTTCATATGAAAATCAAATTGTTAGAGCAAAACAACTATCCGAATTACTGCATGTCAAACCTTCTTCCGTAACAAAAATGGCTAATATTCTTAAAGAAAATCACTTAATTCATTATGAAAAATACGGGCATATTACATTGACCGGTAAAGGAAAAGAAACAGGGGAATATCTTTTATATCGGCACAATTTACTTCATCAGTTTTTTTGTTTGATCAATCACTCCGACAATGAATTAACTTTAGTTGAAAAAATTGAGCATTTCATAGATAAAGACACGGTTGAAAATATAAAAGAGTGGCTTAACAAAACAAATAGTTAAAGGGATATTGTTTTACTCAAAAACAATATCCCTCATTCTATTTGATATTCAAGCTTTTCTTACTGCTCCTTCCGCCTTGAAAACCTCAATCCCCCCTTATTCTTAACCTCAATCCTAATCCAACTCCTCCCCATTAGTAGCAATCACCTTCTTATACCAATCAAATGACGCCTTTTTACTCCTCTTCATAGTCCCATTCCCCAAATCATCCTTATCCACGTAAATATACCCATACCGCTTCTTCATCTCCCCGGTACTGGCACTCACCAAATCAATGCACCCCCAGGAAGTATACCCCATCAATTCAACCCCATCGATCACCACCGCATCCCGCATAGCCTTAATATGCTCCCGCAAATAAGCAATCCGATAATCATCCTGCACATATCCATTTTCATCCGCTTTATCCACCGCTCCTAATCCATTTTCAACGATAAACAATGGCTTCTGATACCGGTCATACAAATTATTCAGCGTAATCCTAAGTCCCAGCGGGTCAATCTGCCAGCCCCATTCACTGGCCTCAAGATAAGGATTCTTAAGCGATGCAAACACATTGCCTTCGGTCATCTTACTAACTTCCGGATCCGCACTGGTCAGCCTGGACGAATAATAAGAAAACGAAATAAAGTCTACCGTATGTTCCCGCAGCACTTCCGCATCCCCATCTTCCATTGCCAGCACAATCCCTTCCCGCTCAAACATCTTCTTCGCATAATTCGGATAATACCCCCGAGACTGTACATCAATAAAAAAGTAATTTTCCCGATCCTGCTCCAATGCCTTCCAGATATCCTCCGGCGCACAAGTATTCGGATAAGTATTTCCCGCCGCCAGCATACATCCGATCTTAAATTCGGGATTGATCTCATGCCCAATCTTCACGCTTTGAGCACTCGCCACCAATTCATAGTGTGCTGCCTGATACTTAACCTGCTGCTTATCCTCACCTTCCTCAAAGAGAATTCCTGCTCCCATAAACGGAAGATGCAGCAACATATTAATTTCATTGAAGGTCAGCCAGTATTTAACTTTATCCTTATAGCGCCGGAAAATAACTTCACTATACTTTGTAAAGCAGTCAACCATCTCCCTGCTTTTCCATCCTCCAAACTTCTTGATCAAATGCAATGGTACATCAAAGTGGCAGATGGTTACCAATGGTTCAATACCATATTTCAAACACTCATCAAAAAGTTCATCATAGAACTTAAGCCCTTCTTCATTTGGGGTATCTTCATCACCTTGGGGGAAAATCCTCGACCAGGCGATAGAAAGGCGGTAGCACTTGAATCCCATCTCGGCAAATAATGCAATATCTTCTTTAAAGTGATGATACATATCAATCGCTTCATGGCTTGGATAAACATGATCCTCCAAGCAGCTAAAGCATTTCATTTCCCCTAAGGCTACCGGAAAGCGATCGTTGCCGGCCGGAACCAGATCCACATTGGCCATTCCTCTGCCGCCTTCTAAATATCCGCCTTCACACTGATTCGCTGCGGTTGCTCCGCCCCATAAAAAATCTTTTGAAAATCCGTTCATATTCCACTACTCCTATTCTGTTGCCTGAAGTTAACCACTATGAAACCGCAGGCATATACTCCTGTTGCTGCTAAACTATATCAGATCAATGATCAGATCGCCATATGTGACATCCTTTTCAGTATCAGGAATGATATCCATGTAATCATCCACATTCGTTACGATCACTGGTGAAACCAGCGGATAGCCTGCCTGTTTTATCGCCTCCATATCAAACTCCAGAAGCAGCTGACCCTTTGTCACTTTATCACCCTGCTCCGCTTTCGGCACAAAATGCTCGCCATTTAATTCAACCGTATTCATTCCCACATGAATTAAAATTTCCGCACCATCCGCCGTGGTAATACCAAGTGCATGCCCTGTCGGGAAGAAAGAACTGATTTCCCCATCACAAGGTGCGAACACTTTTCCTTCAACCGGCTCAATGGCAAGCCCCTGTCCTAATACGCCGCTTTTAAATGCTTCATCTGACACATTGCCCAACTCTATGGTTTTTCCTCGCATCGGACTTGCAATCATCTCTTTTTTACCCTTTGCTGCAGCCGCCGGTGCTCTGACCGGTGCCGGTTCATCATCCTTATAAGTGAGCATGGTTAAAATAAATGCAATTACCATAGCAATGATAACACTGACAAATGCCCACAGCATGCTGGACGCATCATTTTCAGCCGCATTGACATAGGTCGGGAAACCAAACACACCCAGTCCGCCCATCGTATATGCAGTTACTCTCATTGCACCAAGGAATCCCCCGGCGATACCGGCAGCAATACAGGAAATGATGAATGGTTTCTTTTTCGGAAGTGTAATACCGTAAATTGCCGGTTCCGTCACTCCGCAAAAACCGGAAATAATGGCAGGAACTGCTATCGACTTCAGTTTTTTGTCTTTGGTCTTAAAGAACATTGCGATAACAACCGCTGTCTGTGCAAACGAAGCTACAAACAATGGCTGCAGGACACTGTCACTGCCACCCTGCATGATATTCATGATCATGATCGGAATCAGTCCCCAGTGCAGGCCAAACATAACGAATACCTGCCAGAACGCTGCAAGGAAGACACCTTCAATCAGTGGACTTAAGTTATAAAGACTGGTTGTGATCACTCCCACCAGCACACTCGCCCAGTTTGAGATTGGCCCAGTAAGCAAAAATGTCAAAGGTACCGCAATAATTAAAGTACATAACGGAACCATAAAGTTCTTGATAACATCCGGCATTACCTTTTTGAGGAATTTTTCAATCTTCGAAGCTGCCCATACGGCAACGATGATCGGAAGAACGGTACTTGCATAACCGGCAGTCGGCAGTAATACCGGAATTCCTAAAAACGTAATATAGTAGGTGGATTCAAACATGGAACCGCCAAACAACGTTCCCAGCGCCTGTGTTCCTTCGGCGATATTAAGGGGTGACAAGGCCACGATATTGGGATAAAGCAGCGCAAATGCAATCGCCATACCGGTAAATTGATTCATATTAAATTTCTTCGCAGCTGTGAACCCAAGTATCACCGGCAGGAAGTAAAAGAATCCATCTCCGGCTGCATTCAGGATCGTATATAAACCACTGTTAGCCATATCGGGGCTAAAAAATACCAGCAGTGCCAGCAAACCTTTGATAATACCGGTCGCACATAAGAGGCCCAGGGCGGGGGCAAAAATGCCGGAGACCGTATCAATAAAAGCAGCTCCCAGACCCATCTTTTTCTTTTTGTCTTCTGTAGCTCCCGATGTTTCTGCTGTGAAATGTCCAATATCACTGACAGCAGCAAATACATCCGGTACATGATTACCGATGACTATCTGATATTGCCCGCCGCTTTGTATTACTGTCACAATGCCGTCTGTTGCTTTTAACACATCTGTGTTTGCCTTACTTTCGTCTTTTAATTTAAAACGAAGTCTCGTAATGCAGTGATTCAATCCCAGTACATTGGATTTGCCTCCTACATTCTGGATGATAATTCTTGCTAGTCCATCATATTTGTTCATAAATCTCTCCTTTTTTAATCTCCCATTTCACTTATTCCTTATCCTCTTTTTTGATTCATCTATCCTCCTTTCCAATAGCTTAATACGTTACTTTAAATGATTCTAATGTGATTCGATCGACAAAGTAATCTTACATGAAAATACGTTCAATATGCAGTGCTAGAAATGACAGCTCCGCATTACTTGCATCAAATCCATATTCCTGGTATATGTATTCCCGGATTTTCTCTGCACAACGGTATGCTTTGGGATATTGGGTACGGATGATCTCAGTCAATACTTCATCTTCTTTTTCCAATCTTTCTTTCGAAATTACCCGCATTGCAAAATATTTCAAATGGGTGATAAACCGTTCAAAATGCAGGGAACCTTCATCCAGCTCCATATTGTAATGATATTTGGTGATCTTCACCGCATTCTGGATGATTTTTGTTACATCCACCATCTCAAAAGTATCCCTCCCCAGCTCCGCATTAATAAAATGCAGGGCAATGGTAGCTGCCTCATCTTCCGGCATAGCCAGAGAAAGTTCTTTGTTCAGCAATCGTACCGCCTCCTGCCCAACCATGAATTCCCGTGGATAAAATCGACGGATTTCATTCAGAAGCGGATTGTACAATTGGATATTTTGATAAACCCTTTCAATTGCGAAATTAATATGATCCAGGAGTGTAATATAAATGGTTCTCTGGATTTTATCAGTGATTACTTTTGTCGCATTTTCAATGATCTCATTCACCAGCTGAACCCGCTCAATCGGTACATCCTGCAGCAAATTCTGTAATCTTTTGGTCTCATCTTCCGTTTCCATGCGAAATATCTTCTCCATTTTAGACTTATCAACTTCCTGCCCAACCTTGCTGTTAAACCCAAGTCCACACCCCATGATCACAATTTCTCTCCCACGATCGTCCAACGAACAGACGGCATTATTATTGATGATCTTACTTACTTTCATATGGGCTCTTTCCTCTCTCATAATGCAAATATAATTAAAAAAGACCAACCTAAACAGACTAATGTCTGATCAGAGTTGGTCTTGCCTGCCGTACAGTAACAAACCGTTGATGAATTTATACTTAAATGATACTATAGCATTTTTGAAAAGTCAACAATTTTTTAGATTTTTTGCATTTACTTTTGTGTGTTTTTTTTGCATGCATTGCTATTTTTCTGTACTTTTTCCTATACTCTTCTTCGTTTGGTAGAATTTTATGTTTTTTATTGCAATCTTTCAGTTTCTCGTTGAGAATCTCAAATTACTCATGTATAATAAAAAACAGTGGCGTGTCCGCGTACACATGAAGTTATACTATTAAGGAGGGAATTCATGTTAGAACAGTCATTTTATCAAAAAACCGATGAGATCATTGAGTACTATGGCCCGCAGGCAAGTTCTCTGATCCCCATCATGCAAGATATTCAAGCAGAATATCGCTACCTGCCCGGTGAGTTGCTGACTTACGTAGCAAAGAAGATCGGCATTACCGAGGCAAAGGCATTCAGTGTTGCTACCTTTTATGAGAATTTTTCTTTTGAAGCGAAAGGAAAATATATCATTAAAGTATGCGACGGTACTGCTTGCCACGTTCGTAAATCAACCCCTGTCTTAGAGGCACTTTACAAGGAACTGGGACTGAACAAGAAAAAGCAAACAACCGATGACATGATGTTTACCGTCGAAACCGTATCCTGCCTTGGTGCATGCGGCCTTGCTCCAACGCTGATGGTGAATGAAGATGTCCATGCTGCAATGACCCCTGAAAAGGTAGTTGCAATGCTAGAAGAATTGCGAGGTGATACCGTATGATGATTCAGAACAAAGAAGATTTATTAAAAATCCGCGAAGCAGCAGCTTTGCAGCTGGCATCCTACGACTGCCGTATCCTCGTCTGTTCCGGCACCGGATGTATTGCAACCGGTTCTCAGAAGATTTATGAAAAATTCGTCGAGATCACCAAGGATGCCCCCGGTGTTTCCATTACCTTTGAGGCCCATGATGAGAATGCCCATGTAGGTATTAAGAAAACCGGATGTCAGGGCGTATGTGAACTTGGACCTTTAGTACGCATCCAGAAAGGCGACCAGGTTGTTCAGTACACCAAAGTACAGGAGCATCAATGCCAGGAAATTTTTGAAAAAAGCATTCAAAATAATGAAATAATCGATGAACTGCTTTACCGTCAGGAGGGCAAAGCATACGTAAGCCCGGATGAGATTCCATTTATCGCTAAGCAAACCAGAATTGTTCTGGAAAACTGTGGAAAATCTGATGCTGAATCCATCGATGAATACATAGCCGGAGGCGGTTTCTCAGCACTTATAAAGGTGCTTTTTGAGATGAAACCTGAGGAAGTTGTGGAAGAAATTGACCAATCCGGTCTGCGCGGACGCGGCGGCGGCGGTTTTCCGGCCGGTCGTAAATGGAAACAGGTTGCCCGCCAGGAAGAAAAAGTACGTTATGTTGTATGTAACGGTGACGAGGGTGATCCCGGTGCATTTATGGATGGTTCCACCATGGAAGGAGATCCTTATAAACTGATCGAAGGCATCATGATCGCCGGATATGCCGTAAGCTCCAAAGATGGTTACATCTATGTGCGTGCTGAGTACCCCATGTCCGTATCCCGTCTGCGTAAAGCCATAAGAGTAATGGAAAAGCGCGGTCTGCTGGGAGAAAATATCATGGGTACCGGTTTTACTTTCCATATGCACATCAACCGCGGTGCCGGGGCTTTTGTATGTGGTGAAGGCAGTGCACTTACTGCTTCCATTGAAGGTAATCGTGGTATGCCGCGTGTAAAACCACCTCGTACCGTTGAAAAAGGACTTTGGGAAAAACCAACCGTATTGAACAATGTTGAAACATTTGCCAACGTTCCAAATATTATTCTGCAAGGAGCTTCCTGGTACCGCAGTCTTGGTACGGAGAAGAGCCCCGGAACCAAGACCTACTCTCTTACCGGTTCGATCCAGAACACCGGTCTGATCGAAGTGCCTATGGGTACCACACTGCGTGAGATCATCTTTGACATCGGTGGCGGTCTGAAGGATGGCGGAAGCTTTAAAGCTGTACAGATCGGCGGTCCTTCCGGCGGCTGTCTGATCGAGGAACACCTTGATGTACCTCTTGATTTCGATTCTGTCAAGAAATACGGTTCCATTATCGGTTCCGGCGGCCTGGTTGTTATGGACGAGAACACCTGTATGGTGGAAGTGGCACGTTTCTTCATGGGCTTTACCCAGCGGGAATCCTGCGGAAAATGTGTACCATGCCGTGAGGGTACCAAACGAATGCTGGAGATTCTGGAACGCATCGTGAATGGTAAAGGCGAGTTAAAAGACCTTGATGAATTGGAAGAACTTGCTCATATGGTTAAAAACATGGCACTTTGCGGACTTGGCAAGAGCGCTCCGCTCCCCGTCTTAAGTACGCTGAAGATCTTCCGCAACGAATATGAAGAGCACATCGTGGATAAAAAATGCCGTGCCGATGTCTGTACCTCCTTAAGACGCTATGTTATCGATCCCAAGCTTTGTAAGGGCTGCAGCAAATGTGCAAAGAACTGCCCAACCGGTGCTATTACCGGTAAATTAAAAGAAGCTTATCATATTGATACTGAACATTGCATTCGCTGTGACGCATGCCGCGAAAGCTGCCCGTTTGATGCAATTCTAATTGAAGCATAGGAGGAATGGATATGGGAACAATGATAATTGACGGTAGAAAAGTTACTTTTACCGATGAAAAAAATGTGCTTGCCGTTATCCGTAACGCGGGCATTCACATTCCGACTCTTTGCTATCATTCAGAGGTATCTACATTCGGTGCCTGCCGTTTGTGTACCGTTGAAAATGAATGGGGCGGTACCTTCGCATCCTGTTCAGAAGAGCCAAGAGACGGAATGGTAATCTATACAAACTCAGGAAAGGTACAAAAATACCGTAAGCTGATCGTTGAGCTTTTATTAGCTGCTCACTGCCGGGATTGTACTACCTGCAGTAAGAATGGTAGATGTGATCTTCAGAATCTGGCAAGCCGGATGGGTATTTCGAATATTCGCTTTGAGAATACGCGCGAGATCCATGAGATTGATACCAGCTCACCATCTATTATCCGTGACCAGAATAAATGTATTCTTTGCGGTGACTGCGTGCGCGCCTGCGACGAATTACAGGGAATTGGTGCCCTGGGATTTGCATACCGGGGAACGGAAGCTATGGCGATGCCGGCATTTAATAAGAAAATTGCTGAAACCGAATGTGTGAACTGTGGACAATGCCGTGTCTACTGCCCTACCGGTGCTATCAGTATCAATTCCAGCACTGATGACGTCTGGGCAGCATTGGCAGATCCTGATGTACGGGTTGTAGCTCAGGTAGCTCCTGCTGTACGGGTCGCTGTCAGTGATGCTTTTGGATTACCGTCCGGACGCAGTGTGATGGGTAAAATCGTTAATGTCCTGCATCGGTTGGGATTTGATGAAGTATATGATACTGCTTTTAGTGCTGACCTTACTGTTATGGAAGAATCGAAAGAATTCCTGAACCGTTTGGAATCCGGTAAAAAGCTGCCGATCCTGACCTCTTGCTGTCCGGCATGGGTGAAAATGATCACAGACCAGTATCCGGAATTCGTTTCGAATCTGTCTACTTGCCGCTCTCCTCAGGGAATGATGTCAGCGGTTGTTAAAGAATATTATCGGAACCCGAAGAATGCTGCCGGGAAGAAAACTGTTATGGTTTCAGTTATGCCTTGTACTGCCAAGAAGATGGAGATCAAGCGTCCGAACAGCTTTACCAAAGGTGAGCAGGATACTGATTTTGTTATCACTACTTCTGAGTTAATTGCTATGATCCATAATGCTGGTATAGAATTTGCTCAGCTATCTCCGGAAGCAAGTGATATTCCCTTTGGTTTTGGCTCTGGCGGCGGTATTCTCTTCGGGGTTACCGGTGGTGTTACGGAAGCGGTCATTCGCCGCTTAATGCCGGAGCATAACAAAGCTATGTTGGATGAAGTGGCTGAATGCGGTGCTCGTGGAACCGAGGGGGTTAAGGAGTTTACATTGCCTTATAATGGCAATGACCTTAAGATCTGTGTTGTCAGCGGACTGGCTAATGCGAGAGCTGTACTTGAGAAGGTTAAAACCGGGGAAATGCATTATGACTTGATTGAAGGTATGGCATGCAGTCAGGGTTGTATTATGGGTGGTGGTCAGCCGCCGCGCCATAATGTGGCTATTGTTGATGAGCGTACCAAAGGGCTTTATGCCGCAGATAATATTTCGCTGATCAAAAAGCCGGATGACAATCCGATGTTGAATACGATTTATGATACGATTCTGAAAGGAAAGGTTCATGAATTGTTACATAATGATAGTTATTAATTAAATAAAAGCAATCCCAGATGAACCCATGCTTAAGCGCATTTTTGACTGTCATCTGTGATTGCTTTTCTCTATTGAATCATATACCGTGTCTTTCCGGTAGCAGCTCCCGGAACTGTTCAAGCAGCATATTCGGAGCCCTTAGATAAGATTCCATGGTTGCTCCTCCCCGATGGTTGGTCAAAGTCACGTTATCCAGTTCAAAAAACGGATAGTCTTTTGGAAGGGGTTCCACAGGATATACATCAATAGCAGCTCCCCAGATAACTTCTGACTTTAAAGCTTCATACAGTGCCTCCATATCTACCAGCATTGCTCTGGCCGTATTGATCAGATAAGAAGATTCCTTCATTTTTTTTAATTCTTCGCTTCCTATGATCGGCGGATCACCGGAAGCAATCCTTCCATGAAGCGTTACTACATCTGCTTCTTTAAGTAACTGTTCTTTATCTGCACTGCAATACCCCATTGCTTCAATTTCTTTTGTATCCACATAAGGATCATGTACCAGAATTTCTGCCCCAAATACTTTCAGCCGTTCTGCTACCAGCCGGCCAATTGTTCCAAATCCTATGATTCCAATTTTACAGCTTCGAAGTTCCATGATCCGCTCCGAATTAGGGTACTGCTCTCTCCATACACCATCAGTCAGAGCCCTGTTTGACCTGGTGATATTTCTCATTTCACATAGTATTAAACCAATGGTCATCTCTGCCACGGCATATGCATTATGTCCCGGACAGTTAATAATCGTAATCCCTCTTGCTTTGGCTGTCGCAACATCAATATTTTCAACTCCGCCGCGGCAGGTTAAAATATATTTCAAATTTTTTGCTTTTTCTATCAGCGCTGCGTCAACCGGACACAGATGGATGGCCAGCACCTCAACCTCCTTAACTGCCTCCATAATTTCATCCGTAGGTGAGAAAGCCCTAAATCCCAAAGTTTCTATCTTGCGAATCGTATCTCTTGCCTCTTTTTTCCCTTGCTCCTCTTTCCATGAAAGACTTTTATATTCTTTAAATAAACCGCAGTTATTTAAAGTTTCATCAAAATGTACTGACGGAATAAACATATCTCCGATCGCTAAACATTTCATAATCTCCTCCTCTATTCACAACTTGCCAAAGATCTGCTGTTCTAATGCCTTTTTAAAACGCTTATATCCACTGCCATACACAACAGCTTGATCCGGGTTCGGCAAAATCCGTTCCTGCACAGAACTCTTCCTGACGAAATCTGTTTTTTCCACTGCCTTTTGGGCCAGCATTGCCGCTCCTGTTAACGCCGCTTCTTTTACCAGGCTGACCACCAACGGTTTTTTCAAAATGTCTGCATAGATCTGCAGCCAAAAACGGTTTTGGGAACCGCCGCCGCATACTACCAGCTCTTTTATCTCCATACCCGATGCTTCTTCCATCTGCTCCATATTATATCGTATACTATAAGCACAGCCTTCTAAAAGCGCTCTGACAAAGTCAGCATGTACACTCCCCAGACCAATATGCAAAAAAGCACCTGTAGCTCCTGCCGCCTGCTGAGCGCCCTGAAGATAGGGCAGAAACAAAAGTCCTTCGGCACCCGGCTGTGACTGCTTCGCCGTATCACACAATTCATCATATACAGAAGTTCCATTACCGACGGCTTTTTGGATTTCTGCCAGTCCAAAACAATTTTTATACCAGCGAAAAGCAGCCCCGATGGTTGCGCTGTAAATCTGAAATAACCATTTCCCCTTTAGCGGATGACGATAAGTATCACTGGCCAGACAAGAAACCGAAGTTCTTGTACACATTATCAGATTTGCTGCATTTCCAATATCCAGACAGGCTTCTCCGGGATGCTCTGCTCCCAGTGCGTAGGTCGACAAAGCACTGTCATGACCGCCGGAAATAACAGGTGTCCCCACAGGAAGACCTAATATCCCGGCTGCCTCTTCTGTCAGCCTTCCGGCAATTTCATCTGAAGGAATGATCTCCGGCAGTTTCTCTTTGTCAAGACTAAACGCTGCACAGATTTTCTCACTGTACTTACCGTCTTCTTTATTCGTCAGCATCAGTAATTCGCCATGAGAACTGTCCAGACAGATTCTCCCCGTCATCCGGTTCACCAGATAGCCGGATGCCTGCAAAAACCCTGCTGTTTTTTCATAGAGATGCGGCATTTCATCCCGAAAAAATAATAGCTTGTTCAAAAAAGTGACTTCTTTACAGGAGGAACCCGTAATCTGAATCTGCTCTTCACAAGACATCTTTTTATAAATTTCCGGCATCTTACCTATCGCCCGCCTGTCATACCACACCCATGCTCTGCATAATGGAACACCTTTTTTATCTACCGGAAGCAATACCGGGGTCATACAGCTTAAACCAATTCCTCCAACTTCATCCTTCGAGACCCCGGCCTCTTGAAGCACTGCCGAAATGCCATCTCTGGCGATCAGCCACCAGTCCTTGGAATCTTGCTCTGCCACAATACCGTTTTGCTCCAGATAGGTAGGATAATCTCTGCGCCAACAAGACAACAACTCCATATTTTCAGAAAACAAGGCGGTTTTTCCGCCTGTCGTTCCAATATCAATACTGAGATATTTCATAGCTTTTCCTCCCACATTCCGGGTCAGCGATATCTTCCATATTCTTTCACAAACTCAAATACCATTAAAACCTTTTCTATTGGAAGATGCGGTGCATAATTATGCGTAGGTCCTAAGATATATCCTCCTCCGGGAGCCAAAATATCAATCGCCCGTTTTACTGCATCTTTTGCTTCTTCCATTGTTCCTTCAAACGGATGAAGAACATCCAGTCCACCATTAAACACCAGTTTATCTCCAAATTCCGCCTTGATCTCGCGAAGATCCATGCCCGTACAGTTCACTTGCAAAGGATTTAAAATATCAATCCCTGCTTCTATGTAATCCGGAATCAATTTGCGGACTGCTCCATCCGAATGATGGAATACTTTCACTCCCGGACGGCATTTACTTTTAATAAAAGAATATAGTTCTTTGTGCCGCGGCATGATCAATTCATGATAGATTTCCGGCGATACCAGCGGGCGATCCTGCATCCCCATATCATCTTCTGTTTCTACATAGTCCACCAGATCACCAACTTCATCCAGCACCGCTCCATAAAAGGCTTTCTGCGTCTTTAGCGTTTCATCCAATAAAACCTCCGCTAATTCCCGATCTGCCACCAAGTCCATCATAAACTGGATCATCCCTCTAAGGAAATTATGAATAGATCCAAAAATCCCACACTCCAGTACCCGATAAACACCAATGGCATATTGGTTCTCCTGGGCATATTTTAATGCCTTTTTTCTTAATCCTTTCGTCAGACTTGCATCCGGACGGGGCCAGGCGTAATTCAGCACATCTGCCACCGTCAGATCCTCTTTGTCCAGCGGAAGATCTAACCCCAGATTTGCCCACTCGGCGTTAGAATCATAATATTCAAATTTACTTCCCCAGCGACTCACAAAAATCCCATGATTCATCTGAGCCTCCAGCATTTCTTCTGAACTGCTCATAGGATAAAGCGTTCTCGTATCAATTTCCAGATATTTATAAAGTTCTTCACAAAAAGGTACATATTTAAAACCCGCAGGATAAAATTCTATTTTATCCTGCGAAATTCCATAAAAATCCATGGCAGTGCGCATCGTGGATTCGTACATTTTATTAGCAGTTCCCCCCAGCGCAATGGGAACTCTGTCTGGTTCCTGATGATCACAAGCCATTAAAAATCGTTCTTTGGATGTCATAAATAGTCTTCTCCTTTCAGACCGCAGTTGCTTTCTTACCTTTTCTTTCTCTTTCCCGCCATTTGCATGGCAATTGCCAGAATCATTACAATGCCCTGGGTAACATATTCATGCCAGTATTTTAACCCGATCAAACTAAATCCATTAGATAATTCCTGCAAAAAGAGGCAGGCTACAATCGTTCCCCACATATTAGGAACGCCATCCTTCAGAAAGATGGACCCCAGATAAACCGCGATAATGGCCGGAAACAGATACCCGCTCCCTACATTGCAAGTAGATGAGGCAAATTTGGATGCAATAACAATTCCTGCTACCGCTGCTAACAATCCCAGAATCACAAAGCTCAAAGCTTTGATATTACCAGCATTTATACCCGCATGATCTGCCGCCCTGGCATTTCCTCCTACTGCATAAAAGTAACGGCCCAGCACAGTCTTATCCAAAACAATCAGACAGATAACAAAGATAACAATTAGAATCACCACCGGAAAAGGAAAAAACCCCAAAACAACCGCCCGTCCCGGAACTGCAAACAGCGTTGAAAACTTGGATGTCCATACCGTTCCTCCACTGGCAATCCAGGCTACGATTCCACCCACTAGGATCTGCGATCCTATCGTCCCCAGCATCGATGGAATCCGAAGCTTCACTACAATAAACGCGTTGAAAGTTCCAATCAGCAGGCCGATAACCAACACAATTACCCAGGAAACAACAGCATTATAACCTTTAATTGCAAAGGTCAGACATAAAACCGCTGACATGCTGGCAATACTGGAAAACGACAAATCCATCTCACCTGCTACGATTACAAATGTTGCCCCAATAGCCATGATACTCATAATGGCCGTTTGATTTAAGATATTCATTAAGTTCGCACTTTTTAAAAAGGTAGGACTCATGCTCGCAAAAACAATCCCCATTACCACTATAATAATAGGAAGTATCCATTTTCTTAAAGTATCCAATGCTTTATTATGCTTCATAGTACCATCTCCAATATTCGTTCATTTTCAAATTCCTCTCGCTTCAGTTCCCCTTTAAATAAACCTTCTTTTATAATATACAAACGATCACATATACCTGTTAATTCAGGCAGTTCACTGGATACCACCAAAATGCCTTTCCCTTTTGCTGCCAGATTTCGGATCAATACATAAATATCATACTTCACACCCACGTCAATCCCATGGGTTGGTTCATCCATCAGCAACAGTTCCAGATTATCCCGATAGATCCAGCGTCCCAGCACTAGTTTTTGCTGATTTCCGCCGCTAAGTTCTTCAATATCCTGATCATCTCTTGCAAACTTCACCCGCAGGTCTTCTCTGGATGTGATATTTTTAAACAGTTCCTTTTCTTTTTTCTTACTGATCATTCCAAACCGGTTGCTGATCTTATCTAAATATCCAATTGAAACATTCTCACGAATCGTATAAAAATCCCGAAAAACACTTAAATGACGCCTGTCTTCCGGAATCAGCAGCACCCCTCTTTTTACCATATCTCCCGATTCTTTTTTATTCGGACATTTTTTTCCATTCAGAATCACTTTTCCTTCTTTAATCCCCCGCAACCCATAAACAGACTCCAGAATTTCTGTTCTTCCAGACCCCAGTAACCCATAAATTCCCACAACCTCTCCCCGGTGTACATCCAGATTGATATTGCAGATCCGTTCCTGTTCATCTGTTAAACTCTGAATTTCCAGAACTTTTTCTTTTTTTGCTGTATTGACCACGGCCGGAAACTGACTGGATACATCTTTGCCGATCATCATCCGCGCCACTTCCATCCTGTCAACTGTTCCATTTTTTACTGTATCTACTAACCGTCCATTTCTAAGAATGGTAATTGTATCCGAAATTTCAAATACTTCATCCAATTTATGTGTGATGATCATAATAGCGACCCCACTTTCTTTCAGCCTCCGCATCACACCAAATAATATCTCCACTTCTGCACTTCCCAATGAGGCCGTAGGTTCATCCAATATAAGCAGTTTGGGATCATGGGCTACTGCCCGGATAATCTCGATCATTTGCTGCTCGGCAACGCTTAGTTCCTCTATCGGAACATTCAAAGGTACATCTGCTCCGATATCCCGGCAAATGGCTGCTGTCCGTTCATGCATTTTCTTTTCATCAATAAAATACTTTCTTTTACGGTCTTCCAGACCAAGACAGATACTCTGGGTACCGGTCAGATACGCAATCAGATTCCGATCCTGATAGACCATGCGGATCCCCACCGCCAAAGCATCTTTCGGATGGCGAAATTCTACCTTTTTCCCCTCAAAGAAAATTTCTCCTTTTGTAGGGGGCAAAAGTCCGGTGATCATATTGCAGAGAGTGGACTTTCCTGCGCCGTTTTCTCCCATGATCGCCCGGATTTCTCCTTTTTCAATTGTTAAATTCACATCTTCGTTTGCTACTACTCCAGGGAACTGTTTTGTCAGCCCTTTAATCTCCAATGCAACTTCCTGGCTCATTGTCCCTACCTCCTTACGGGACAGGGGATCACCGTACTGATCTAACGTACGATGGTCCCCTGCTGGTCTCTCACCGTTAATTTTCTTCTGCTTCTCCAGCAGAACCCGGATCTTGCGCATAATCGGAAATCGTATAGATTGCCCCCTGGTTATACCATGCATCCTGATCTTCCGGATTATAGTATTCGAACAGCGTATGTACATTTGCTCCCACATCCGGCACATTGTTCTTATCAATCATGATCGTCATGCTGTCTGTGGAGTAATCTCCCGATTTTGGAATAATACAGTCTGCGTCGCCTCTTTTCTTACCCTCTACTTGAAGCTGATAAATTCCTTCAAAGCACTGATGAACCTGATACTCAAATGGTTCAGCCAGAGAGGCTACAAATGGAATTTCTCCAGAGCGCAGATAAGCCCATGCCTGATTTCCACCGTCCATTCCAACAGTGAACATGTCATCTGACGTATAGCCTGCTGCTGCCATAGCCTGTGCAAGAACAATTCCACCGCCGTCCCAGCATGCCCATACAAAATCCAGGTCGCTTCCGTATTTGGTCAGCCAGTTTTCTGTTACGCTGTACATTTCATCGGTAAAACCTTCCGGGGTCACTTCATGCTGCTCTATTGTTTCTACATTGTAAGTCTTGCTTTTTGCCATAGAAATGGCAACTTCATCTCTCCTGATCCCACGCGTCATCCAAAGAGTCTGAAAGCCCATCGCCTTCGCTTCACCACCCAGGCGATCCATCACATAAGCCATAACTTTGGCTCCTATGACTGAGTTATTGGAGTTTACATTCATTAAAATTCCATCTGATAAATCTGTTCCAATGCAGTAAACACCGATACCCTTTTGATTGGCTTCAACGCAAAGATCTGCAATCGGCGGAATATCAAGATAAGAAATAACAATCGCATCCGGTTCCTGCGCCATCATATTCTGAAATGCCTGCCTCGTGGGATCTGCTTCATAATTTCCAGATACATTCGTTTCAGAAATCAGTTCCCAGCCTCTCATCTCACACTCATTTTGCACTTGCTGCCAATGACGCTGAGATGAATCGTTGGCTAGACTGTCCAAAAGATATGCGATCTTTAGTTTCCCATCAGACTTGACGATTAAGTCCTCAGAAGTACCAGCACCACTGTCAGTTTTGCTATCTACGGCCGGTTCTGCTGTTTCTCCTGCTGTACTGCTTTCACTCTCCTGAGTTTCTTGAGGCGCAGCCGTATCCGAGTTTTTGGGTACGGAGCACCCCGCCGCAGACAGTACCATACCAACCACAACTATCGCTCCCATTAACTTGTTGCACCAACTCACCTTCATCATGTAAATTACCCTCCTTTTCTTTATTTATATTTTTTTTATAGTATCTCTTGTTTTACTGCATGTTCTTTTTTGTTTGTTCTTTTGTCTTTTCTTTTTTGTTTGCAAATGTTCGTTATACTTATTGTTTTATCATATTACCTTGAATATGTCAATATTATATCAGTATTTACTTCATTTTTAGTTTATATTCACAATTATTTCCCATGAATTTTATGAATTTTTACACTAAATGTTTGTTTTATTTTTTCTTTCGAACATTATTGTTTTTTTTATATTTATTTGTTATAATGATATGTAACAAATACAAACACTTTTATTTTTTGATATATAAAGATACATGGTAACACATAAAAACAGAAGGAAGTAGCACTATGTTAAAAGAAACCAGACACGAAAAAATTTTGCTTCTTTTAAGAGAACAAGGCAGCATACAAGTAAGTAAACTCTGCTCTGATTTACAGGTAACGCCTATGACTATCCGCAGAGATTTAAATGAACTGGAGAACGAAGGAAAGCTTCTGCGCACTCACGGAGGAGCACTTTTGACCAATCCCGAAGAGAATCAGACCACTTCTTTCTTTCTTCGCTCTCATGTTCAGATGGAACAAAAAGACCGTATTGCCCAAGCCGCTGCCCATGAGATCAAAGCCGGTCAGAAACTATTTCTGGGTTCCGGTACCACAGTTTACACATTGTCCCGGCGAGTCCATACGATTCCTAACCTTACGGTAGTGACAGATTCGATTCCTCTTGCCAACGAACTGAGCCCTCTTCCTAACATTCATTCTGTAATGATCGGCGGAGAACTGGACAGTACCACGCTTTCCAGTACTGGGAATATGGCTGAAAACATGCTGGTACATTTTAAATTTGACGCTGCTTACGTGAGTATTACCGCTATTGATTTTGATGGACAGATGTATTTGAACAGCATCACTGAATTCGGAATTATGCAAGTTATTTTTTCCATTGTAGATAAAGTATATCTTTTAGTAGACTCCAGCAAAATCGGACGTCAAGACTTTGTTTGTATCGGCAAGATCATTCCGGGTTATACCATCATCACAGATGCAATTCCAAATGAATATAAAAAAAACTACGAAGAGATGGATGTGCGGACAATCGTAGCAGATTAATATTTTATCATCAAAATGACACTAGCGCCAAAACCACTGCTTTAATAAAGTTTAAGGGACACCTTCATGTGAAGTGTCCCTTAAACAACCCTGTATTTTAAACTTATCTAAACAAATGATCTGCGATGACCCCTTTTTATACATGGCTTCAATCTGCTCATGTTTTGATACACCATTCTTATTAGTAATTTGACTCATTGGGGAGAATAAACTTTTTCTATAGCCTCAACTTGCTCCAATATAAATGGAAGCACCTCTTCCCGTTGAATATCCAGTACATATGCAAATTCTTCATGGAGGATCTGCTCTGCATCCTTCATCAGACGCTCATCTGCTGCATGAAGCTTCTTTCCATTTTCTATCTGAAACTGCTGATGTCCATGTAGTGTTTTGATCACATTAATGATTTCTCTGCAGTTACCGCCTGCTAAAATCAGCTTATACTCTTTTCTTCTTAGATTTTCATCTTGAATCCAGTTTGTTTCTTCCTTTTTCATGGATTTGATCAATGTATGAATTTCTTTCGCAGATAAGGTTCGCCGCATTTTTGCACATAAAGTTTCATTTGTAGTTGGCACAAATATCTTTGCTTTCTCATCGTAGACAGGTTTTAAAATATAATATTTGATTTTCTTTCCCATCATCTCATTTTCTTCTATACCTATTATCTTACATACACCACGAGCTCCATATAATACAATATCGCCTACGTTATAAAGCATTCTTCTCATCCTTTCCATAATAACGAAAACATATCCTTGCAGATTTTTGCGTTAAGCACGCTTTCCACAATAAAAAACGTATCGTTTGCCGTAACCGGCTTATGTCGCCAAAAGCAAACTGCACGTTACTCTTTATCATTATAACAGAATTTCAAGGAAAAATGTAACCAAAGATTTATACAAATAATTCCATACTTCGTTTTAAAATTCCATTCATATGAGCAATCAGCATTCCATAATTGGTAATCGGTGTACCTGCATCCTGGGCACTGGCAATCCGATACTTCATCTCACGCTCATTCAGCATACAGCCTCCACAATGAATCACAAACTGATACTCCTGCAGATTCTCCGGGAATTCGGTTCCGCTTGTGAAGGTAAATTCCGGTCTGGCTTGGGTATGCTTCTTTATCCAGGCAGGTATCTTTTCGGTGCCAATGTCACCGCACTGGCGGTGATGGGTGCAGCCTTCGCAAATCAATACCTTATCTCCATCTCCCAGACGGTCAACAGTATCAATTCCTTCAAGTAAAGGCTTTAGCTCCCCTTTATGACGGGCAAAAAGAATGGAGAAGGAAGTAAGTAAAACATCGGCCGGGGTATCTGCGGATACTTTATGGAATACCTGACTGTCGGTGATCACCAGTTTTGGCTTTTTGCCCAGTGACTGCAGGGTATTCTTTAATTCGTCCTCTTTTACCACTACTACAACCCCACCACAATCCAGAATGTCCCGGATGGTCTGCTGCTGCGGTAGTATCAAACGCCCTTTCGGAGCTGCCTTGTCTATTGGTATTACCAATACTACAAGATCCGATGGCTCTATCAGATCTGACACAATTGGATACTGAGGATTTACATCTTTTACCTGGCTTGCGATTATTTCTTTTAAGTCATGAATTCCCATCTTGCTCTTGGCACTTACTGCTATTATCGAAATAAGCCCTGTTTGTTTCTGTATTTCCATGATTTCATTGTCAAGTGCATTTTGGCTTTTCATTACGTCAGCCTTATTCAATACCACTACGCAAGGAATCTGTTTTTTATCGATTTGTTTTAGTAAGGCATAGTCTTCTGATGTTGGACCGCTTGGAGCGTCTATTACTAAAACGGCGATATCCGTTTTGTTCAATACCTGATAGCTCTTCTTCACTCTAAGCGTTCCCAGTTCCCCGGTATCATCAATTCCGGGGGTATCGATCATCATGACCGGGCCAAGCGGCAAAAGCTCCATGGCCTTTGATACCGGATCGGTAGTTGTGCCTTTCACTTCTGATACAATTGCCAGGCTTTGTCCGGTCATTGCATTGATAATACTGGATTTTCCTGCATTTCTCTTGCCGAAGATTCCGATGTGAATACGGTCTGATGATGGTGTGCTGTTTAATCCTCCCATAATTCCTCCTAAAAGCGAAAATCACGTTTCCCAGTTTCTATCTCACCTAAATTTCTGATTACAATCTCACGAATGGATTCCTTTGGTATGGTATCGATTTCCGATGTTATCAGCTTGCTGCCAATTTCTTTTGTATCTTGTGACGCATAGTCTTCCAGATATTCTTTTAATGTCATCAGGGCATTGGAATGGCAGCAATTTTGAATCTGCCCGCTCTTTAACAAACTCATAAACCGGTCACCGGTGCGGCCTTCGCGATAGCAGGCTGTACAGAAACTGGGAATATAGCCAAGCCTCATCAGCCAATTCACCACTTCCTCCAGAGTACGGTTGTCACTGACATCAAACTGTGCTGAATTTTTTTCTTCCGGTTCCGGCTCTGCATAACCGCCAACACTGGTTCGGGAGCCGCCGCTGATCTGCGATACACCCAAATGCAGTACGCGTTCACGGCATTCCTTGCTTTCCCTGGTGGAAACAATCATCCCTGTATAGGGTACGGCAATGCGGATACAGGCTACCAGTTTGGCAAAAGTATCATCATTGATCCCATTTTCAAAAGAATCCGCATCGATGTCATCGGCATGGCGGATACGCGGTACGCTGATCGTATGAGGGCCTACACCATGTACTGCTTCCAGATGTTCTGCATGCATTAAAAGACCGGCAAAATCATAACGGTATAGCTCTAAACCAAATAAAACCCCCAGCCCCACATCTTCAATCCCGCCTTCCATAGCACGGTCCATAGCTTCCGTGTGGTATGCATAATCATGCTTCGGCCCGGTGGGATGCAGTGCTTCATAGCTGGCTTTATGGTAGGTTTCCTGGAATAAGATGTATGTTCCAATTAAAGCTTCCTTAAGCTTGCGGTAATTATCCACTGTTGTAGCTGCAATGTTGACATTTACGCGGCGGATTGCTCCATTTTTATGCTGAATACCGTAAATGGTATTGATGCTTTCCAGGATGTATTCGATTGGATTATTCACAGGGTCTTCTCCTGCTTCCAGCGCAAGGCGCTTATGTCCCATATCCTGCAGGGCGATTACTTCCTGACGAATTTCTTCTTGCGTTAATTTTTTCCTGGCTATAGTCTTGTTCTTTTGGTGATACGGACAGTATACACATCCATTTACGCAATAGTTAGACAAATATAATGGCGCAAACATTACAATCCGATTGCCATAGAAATCTTTTTTAATCTGCTCTGCCAGTGCATAAAGTTCCTGATTCTTATCTTCCAGCTGACAATCCAAAAGTACCATGGCCTCCTTATGAGTAAGACCTTTTCGCAGTTTAGCTTTTGTTAGAATTTCTTCAATCAGCACCCTATTATTCTTATTTTCCTCTCCATACTGTAATGTCTCCAGGATTTCCTGATGATTCATAAACTCTTCGGCTTTTAATGATTTCTTCTGATACATCTCATTCCCTCTTTCTTCTTTCAGTGTTCTTACTGCGGCAGTCTGTGCAAAAACCCGATTTCCAGCAGGCATTATATCAATTTACGCAAAAACCCGCATAATCTCCCCGTGATACCACAATTTCATACCCCATCTCTCTCATACTTTTCTTCAATTCTATAAGTCCTTCGGCATTTTCCAGTCCGGTACTCTTCTTATTATCATACAGCATATAATTTTTTCTTGCTTCCTGGGGAGTCAGGTTTGGCATAATAACATTAGCACCTGCTAAAATCCCCTTCTCTCTCCCGATAGGATCTATGGTGGCCAAAGCCGTGGTGGCCGGAAGCAGCGCTTTCGGCAGCATAATTCTTAAAATCCCCAAAATCCTGAGCGTTTGCATCAAGGTACCATTTAACGCATCATGAAAAGGCGTATCCTTATGGGAAATAAATGGTCCGATCCCCACCATATGAGGCTGCAATTCCTGAATAAACATAAAATCATCAGCCAGGCATTCCAGAGTTTGTCCCGGAGAACCCACCATCATTCCGGTTCCGATCTGAAAGCCTATCTCTTTCAGATTCCACAAACATTGCCTGCGATGTTCCAGCGATAATTCCGGCGGATGAAGCATGCGGTAATGGCTGTCATTAGCCGTCTCATGACGCAGCAGGTATCTGTCTGCTCCAGCTTCATAGTACAACTGATAACTTTCCTTTTTACGTTCGCCAAGAGAAAGAGTTACCGCACAATCAGGATATCTGTGTTTGATGGCCGCCACCAGCTTTGCCACCTTTTCATCTGTCCAGGCCGGATCTTCTCCTCCCTGCAGCACAAAGGTCCGAAAGCCCATTTCATATCCCCGATGACAACAACCGAGAATCTCTTCCCCGCTCAGCCGATACCGCACCACCTGTCGATTACTTCTTCGTATTCCACAATAAAAGCAGTCGTTTTGGCAGTAATTAGTGGTTTCAATCAGTCCGCGGACATAAATATGATTGCTGTAATGCTGATTACGAATTCTTCTGGCTTTTTCAAAAATGAGTTCCGCAGTTGATGCACTATCATCCTGCAGCAATTGTATATATTCCGCCTTTGAGAGACTGCCCTTTCGTTCTAATTGCTCTATTATGCTGCTGCTTTGTGGGCTGTCCAGCCGGCTTCCATTCTCCTTATTCAGATCAATACTTCCCGCATTATTGGATTGATCACTACCTTCTCTCATGGCTCCACCTTCGAATAGAGTGTCTTGCTGCTTACTCCCGGCAGCATTCCTATTTTTCCGGATAGTGCGCTGATAGCATTTTGTGGCGCATCCAGCATTATACTCATGATTGACACTTTTTTCTGGCGATAAGGCACACCCATCCTGCCGATAATATATTCACCGTACTCATGAAGCAGTTGATTCAAGGCCTCAGAAGCATCCAGGTTTTCAATAATGACTGCGATTACAGCTATTCTTGTTTCTATCTTTTTCTCCATTCTATTCTTTTCTCCTCTCATTGCTATACATTAAAAAAACGCCCAAAATGGGCGCAAAATCAGCATAAAACGAGCTATTTTGACTACCCTTTCCCCTCAGGTTCTGCCCTTTAAGGTCTGGTATAGTATTATGTTTATTTTACCTCATATCGTTTAACATTGGAACCTTTTAGTTTTAAAAAATAAAACTATGTTAAATTGTTACAGTTCAGGGGTATGATTAAGAATTATAATAGTTCAATATGTTGGCTCCCAGGACGCCACTGTGGGAAGATCGGTGCTTTCCGCAAACCCGGGCAACGTACCTGATGAACTAATTGCTAACTGCGACTAAAACGCTCAGGAAAGCCTTCGCGCTTAAGTCTCCGTAAGCAATGGATTTCACCAGGTACTAAAACCGCCCTCAAATGTTTACGGAAAGCACCGATCTTCCCACAGCGGCTGGGTTTTGGCAGTTTGTAAGTTTTATATTAGTAGTTCATCTAAACAGAGAGCAATCCTGTTATAAAAGGAATGCTTTTTTTCGTAAATTGCTTGAAAAACCAGCGGCCAAATCCCCCCTCATTTATCTCATCTAAAATCGCATGGCTAAACTGTAACATTAAATTACATTGCTTTCATTTCCACTTTTCTGTATACTATCCATATAATTATTATCAACCCTCGGAGGAATAAAATGAAATCATCAACAGAATTACAGAAAAATCTTAGCAGCATTGACCGAAAAGGATACCCATCCTACAAGACACTTCAGGGCGAATACGACTTCCGTGATTTTCTGCTTTCCATAGACTATGTACAAGGAGATCCCTTTGCATCACCCTCACAGATTTCGGTATCGGTGGCACACCAGAAGGCCAAATTCCCTTCTTCTTACTATGAAAACCCCTATCGCCGAATTGCCCTGCAGGACCATCTGCTGCGGAGATTCGGGGAAAAGCTGATTCCATATTCCTTTAAGGCAAAAGGGTCCGGCAAAAGTGGTTTACTTGCAGTCAGTTACTGCCCGCCACAGATTCTGGAACGAACCGCCTGTGAAATCACAGATAGCCATATTATCATACGGTTAGAAGCCGGTTTCCCCGCCAATGGACGAACTGTAAATTCCAGGGAACTGGAAAAAATGCTGTTTCAGTTCATCCCCCCTTGTGTAACTTCCACCCTTTACTATCGGTCATTGAATGCACAGACTTTAGAATCCGTTATCAATCTTGCTGACGACCAACATTTTATCCGTCAGGAATTATCACGAAAGGATCTGACCGCCTTTGTAGCGGATGGGTCTATTCTCCCACGGCTAAGCGGAGTGTCCCAAAAACCAATGAAAAACAGCATCCCCTTTACTTCACCGGATTCTCTGCGGGTCACACTTAACCTGCCGCATCACGGACCTATTATGGGAATGGGCATCCCCAAGGGCATTACACTGATCGCCGGCGGCGGCTATCACGGTAAATCTACCTTACTGAATGCACTGGAACTGGGTGTCTATAACCATATTGCCGGCGATGGGCGGGAATACGTCATCACCGACGATACCGCCCTGAAACTCAGAGCCGAAGACGGGCGCTGCATCAAAGATGTAGACATCTCACTCTTTATCAACGACCTGCCAAACAAAAAGGATACCCACACCTTCTTCACCCCCGACGCCAGCGGCAGTACTTCTCAGGCTGCCAATCTGGCTGAAGGCATCGAAGCCGGAAGCTGCGTATTCTTAATTGATGAAGATACCTCTGCCACTAATTTCATGGTCCGCGACGAATTAATGCAGAAAGTGATCAGCCGCAAAAAGGAACCGATCACACCATTTCTGGAACGTGTTAAAGATTTATACGAGAAGGCTTCCATCTCCACAATTTTGGTCGCCGGCAGCTCAGGAGCATATTTCCATGCCGCTGATACAATTATTCAAATGGACTGCTACCATCCTCTTGATATCACAGAAAAAGCCAAAAGCATCTGTAAGAACTACCCCTGCCCATCTCTCAATGCCCCGGACTTTTCCCTGCCCGGCACTAAGCGAATCCTTTTTCATAAGCGCCCGCATCCGGGCAGTCGGCTAAAGATAAAAACTCAAGGGAGAGATGGCCTCATTCTGGATAAAGAACATATAGACCTGCGTTATGTAGAACAGCTGGTCGATTCTGAGCAAACCGGAACTCTGGGACAGATTTTACGTTACACTATTGAACATTTCGGAGGCCGCCAAAAAGAATTGCCCGAAATCATAGCTGCTATCACTACTCTTTTACAAACCAAAGGCCTAAATGCTTTCTGTGGATCCCCTCATATTCGCACAGGCTATGCCATGCCCCGCATACAAGAAGTTTACGCCTGCTTCAACCGCTACCGTGAATAGCTAATTATAAACGGATCAACATCGCTTCAACCGCCGACCCAATTTAAAAACTACCAAAACCCAGCCGCTGTGTGCTGGGTGAGGTGGTGTGCTGTTTGCAAAACCATAGCATGAGCTGCTAAAGATACTTACGTCAATGGGGCCGGAATTTACGGGCAAATCCTTGCTTCCGAAGCAAGGATTTGTACCCACCTGAGATGCGTTTTCATCAGAAAACGGATCGAATGTGGGTAGTCCCGCAAATTCCGGCCCCATTGGCGTTAGTAACTTGCAGCGAATGCTCTGGTTTTGCAAACAGCACACCACCTCTCCCAGTACACAGCGGCGTCCAGCTTGGATTCACATCATTTTCTTCCGACCTCTGTCTTAAGAGCCCCTTTATCTACTGAATCTCACCATGAAACTCCTGCAAGGACTTCACCTCAAACTGCACTGTGCTCTTAGCCGCTTTAATTCCTTCCACCGTAGCCTTTGCCGCTGCCATGGTAGTCATATAAGGAATCTTATACTTAATCGCTGATTTACGAATATAACTATCATCCACTGCTGCTTTCTTCCCTGACGGTGTATTCACAATCATACAAATATTCTGATTCGTCATCTCATCCAGGATATTCGGCCGCCCTTCATTAATTTTAGCAATCTTCTTCACCGGCAGCCCGGCTTCTGCTATCAACTCATGGGTCTTTCCCGTAGCCATTAAAGAAAGCCCACACTCATATAGCCCTTTTGCTACCTCAACAACCTCCGGCTTATCCCGGTCATTGACACTAATTAACACCGTCCCCTCTTGAGGCAGAATCGTCTTTGCGGCTTCCTGTGCCTTATAGAACGCTTCTCCAAACCCGCTGGCAATTCCAAGTACTTCCCCGGTAGAACGCATTTCCGGACCTAACAGGGGATCAACCTCCTGGAACATATTAAACGGAAATACTGATTCCTTCACGCCATAATGAGAGAATTTCTTCTCCTTTAATTCCGGTACCGGTGAAAGCCTCCCCGTCAGATAAGAAGTCATAATATCCGTAGCCAGCTTTACCATCTGAATATTACATACCTTGGATACCAACGGTACCGTACGTGACGCTCGGGGATTAGCCTCCAGCACATATACCGTCCCATCTTCAATGGCATACTGCATATTCATCAAGCCAACAACATGCATTTCCGCCGCAATTCTTCGTGTATAATCTTTTATTGTTGCAATCTGCTCTTCACTCAAGTTCTTAGACGGCAGGATACATGCAGAGTCACCAGAATGAACCCCTGCTAACTCAATATGTTCCATAACGGCCGGAACAAACACATTCGTACCATCACTAATTGCATCAGCCTCACACTCTGTTGCATGATGCAGGAAACGGTCAATCAAAATCGGTCTTTCCGGGGTTACTCCAATTGCCGCATTCATATAATATGTTAATGCCTCATCGTCATGAACCACTTCCATACCACGTCCGCCCAAAACAAAAGACGGACGAACCATAACCGGATAACCAATTCTCTTAGCAATGGCAAGTGCATCTTCCGTATTCACTGCCATGCCTGCTTCCGGCATAGGAATTTCAAGCTTATCCATCATCGCCCGGAAAAGATCACGGTCTTCCGCCATATTAATGGTTTCTGGTGTAGTTCCCAGAATATTCACACCGGCTTTTTTCAGATCTTCGGCAAGGTTCAGCGGGGTCTGACCACCAAACTGGGCAATCACGCCCACCGGTTTTTCCTTTTCATGAATGCTCAGCACATCTTCCAAAGTCAGCGGCTCAAAATACAACTTATCCGATGTATCATAATCTGTAGAAACCGTTTCCGGATTACAGTTAACGATAATCGTTTCAAATCCAAGTTCTTTCAATGCGATCGCCGCATGAACACAACAATAATCGAACTCAATTCCCTGACCGATACGATTCGGTCCGCCACCCAGAATCATAACCTTCTGACGGTCATCATTTACCGGACTTTCATCCTTGATATGATAACTGGAATAATAATATGCACTATCTTTTGTACCACTTACATGTACACCTTCCCATGCTTCCACAATCCCGGCTTCTATTCTTGCTGCCCGGATATCATCCTCTTTTACTGCCAGTATCTGACTCAAATATTTATCGGCAAAACCATCCAGTTTTGCCTGACGCAGCACATCCACCGGTGGAATCTGACCGTTATATTGCTTTAATGCTTCTTCTTCTTCCACCAACTCTTTCATCTGTTCGATAAAATAATGTTTTACTTTCGTACATTCAAAGACTTCATCTACCGTAGCACCTTTACGAAGCGCTTCATACATCATGAAATGACGCTCGCTGGTTGGAATGGAAAGCATTTTCAAAAGCTCTTTCTTTGATTTCTCAACAAAGTCTTTCGCACCTCCCAATCCATGTCTGCCAATTTCCAGGCTGCGGATGGCTTTTTGCAAGGCTTCCTTATAAGTCTTACCAATGCTCATAACTTCACCTACCGCACGCATCTGGGTACCCAGCTTATCCTCAGAGCCTTTAAATTTCTCAAATGCCCAACGGGCAAACTTAATTACAACATAATCGCCGCCTGGTATATACTGATCCAAGGTTTTATATTTTCCACATGGAATTTCATCCAATGTCAGCCCGCTTGCCAGCATCGCCGAAACCAAGGCAATCGGGAACCCGGTTGCCTTGGATGCCAACGCCGATGAACGGGATGTCCGCGGATTAATTTCAATTACAATAATACGATCGGATACCGGGTCATGAGCAAACTGTACATTCGTACCGCCAATTACCTCAATTGCCTCAACAATCTTATAGGCCTGCTCCTGAAGACGCTTCTGCGTTGCTTCTGAAATCGTCAGCATCGGTGCCGAACAAAAAGAATCTCCCGTATGAACCCCAAGCGGGTCAATATTCTCGATAAAGCATACCGTGATCATATTATTCTTAGCGTCACGAACCACTTCCAGTTCCAGTTCTTCCCAGCCAAGGATGGATTCTTCCACCAAAACCTGGCCAACAAGGCTGGCCTGCAGTCCCCGGGCACAAACCGTCGTCAATTCTTCTTTATTATATACGAGACCGCCGCCGGCACCGCCCATCGTATAAGCCGGACGAAGAACAACCGGATAACCCAACTGATCCGCAATCTTAAGTGCCTCATCTACCGAATAAGCCACTTCACTTTTTGCCATCTCAATCCCCAGAGCATCCATAGTCTTCTTAAATTCAATACGGTCTTCACCACGCTCAATAGCATCCACCTGAACACCTATAACTTTTATATTATATTTATCTAAAACACCGGCCTGCGCCAGCTCAGAGCATAGATTAAGTCCAGACTGTCCCCCTAAATTCGGAAGCAGGGCATCCGGACGCTCTTTATCAATAATCTGCGTTAATCGCTCTACATTCAATGGTTCAATATAGGTAACATCTGCTGTACCCGGATCGGTCATAATCGTTGCAGGATTAGAATTCACAAGCACAATTTCATACCCCAAGTTCTTGAGTGCCTTACAAGCCTGTGTTCCTGAATAGTCAAACTCACATGCCTGTCCAATAATAATCGGACCGGATCCTATGATCAAAACTTTGTGAATATCATTTCTCTTCATTTAATCACCATTTCCCTATTCTTTTGCATTTTTATTTTTTATGAGTCATGTGGGTATGCTGGCATATCCATTTGATTCACAAACCCAAGGTTGAAAGATTATCTTTCAACCTTACAGTTTTCCTCACGGTATATTATAGGGAAAAGATTGTACTTTGTCTATGATTAATTTGACATTTCTTTTTCATCTTAATTCAGGCAGGATACCCCCACCTCTTAGGTGGTAGGAGGAATGCCGTCCTCCTTCCTATTATTTCAAGCTTTCTAACGATTGACACCTCACTGGGAATACGATAAAATGATACTAGTGAAAGGTGGTGAGCCTATTGTCTACAGTTACAGCTAAAAT
>Ga0153940_1000242_pt1 | contig 32245 bp, 24 predicted proteins | sample TSNJ024MetaG_FD_104736 | JGI IMG/M metagenome (GOLD analysis project Ga0153940, IMG submission 104736) | Attine ant fungus gardens microbial communities from New Jersey, USA - TSNJ024 MetaG | ecosystem: Host-associated > Fungi > Mycelium > Unclassified | place: USA: New Jersey, Brendan T. Byrne...
CATCTACTATGGCAAGGTCAAAGAGTGTCTGCGTAATTTAGAGCAGAACAACTAACTTCTATCCACATCTCCTTTCTCTTTACAAACCGGCTTTTCAGGCGGTTTTAGTGTTATGCCCAAAAAACAATTTAAAATATTTTTCAAAAAATACTTGACTTTTTATTAGCAAGCTTTACATAACTCGTTCTCTGTTTTTATCAGCTTCGTATACCTTAAGTTCTCTGCAATCCTTCTTAAATTCTATCACCTTTCAATAAATCCACGCATTAAGGCTACAAAGCCTTTATTTCTTACGGAAGTTACCCCTTATAAAATTTGGCGGATACATTGCCGGATTAACGCCTCAATACACGGCTTTATCGGTATTCACAAAATAAAGTAAATTCCTTTTATTGTTTTTGAGTTAATTGATACTTGTTATTGGTATATTCCAATACATTAATTATTTGATAATAGCACTGCGAATCAAACAATCTCTCATGTTCGTTGCAGTAAAGATTTTCATATGATAATAGTGGACTATCTAACATAGAAATGCTAGAGAAATAGCTTGATACAATTATGGTATATAATTGACTGCGAGTAATACCATTATAGTATCTATTTCAAAATATTACAACGCCCTGTTGCAATCCGTTTGCAATCCGTTAGCATTTATAAGGACTTCGGACCTTCACACTGCCCAGTGTGATTGCTTTTGTTACCATCTGGTTTTTTACCTATTACTTATATTTGTTCAAAAAATATTTACCGTTCAAATATAACTCTAAAACATTTTATATAACTTTATAGTTATACAAAAACGCATCATCAAAATGACAATGCGTTTTTGTAAGTTCTTTTACCATATCGCCTCTTGTTAATAAGCAAGCAAAATTCTCGTTAAACAATTGGGTAATATCTTTTACCCGATCAGCTATCCATTCTTTACCCAAAACAGCACGAAAATCCATGATATTTTACGGTACTTTACGATAACTGTATATTTCCTATTTTACCTGATAAACAAAGGACATACGGTGTTTTATGCTGTCTTATGGGCTGACAATTAATTTCCCATTTGTTTAGCAACTTCCACCGCAAAATCTTCTTCTTTCTTCTCGATACCTTAGCCAGTGGCAGATTTCGCACGAACAACATCAAGCAGCACTGCAATAATCATAATGATTCCTTCTGCAACCTTCTGCATGTATCCGCTAACATTCATCAGATCCATCCCATTAGTCAGTACACCAACTACAAGGATTCCACAAATCATCCCATAGATACTACCTACTCCTCCATTCAGACTAACCCCACCGATCACACATCCGGTAATTGCCTTCATTTCATAGGTTTCTCCCAGCGCCGCATTTCCAGAGGCAACACGCGCCGTTAGAATGACTCCTGAAATCGCTGCCATAACGCCGGCAAAAATATACGTAAACAATTTAACACGTTTTGCACTGACACCTGATACTATAGCTGCCTGAGCATTGCCGCCTATAGCATAGATATGTCTCCCTAGTCTTGTGTACTTCATCATATACCAAGTAATTACACCAAGAACTACCAGAATAATAACCGGAATTGGCAAAAAGCCTATGGTCCCTCCGCCAATGTTGGTGAATTTATCAGATAGATTACTAATTGGTTTACCATTCGCGATATACAACGCGAGACCTCTAACCAGTGTCTGGGTACCTAATGTCGCTATAAATGCCGGCATACTGCAATATGCGATCAGAAAACCATTAACAAAGCCCACTGCAAGCCCTACTGCAACTGCAACTAGCAGCGGGATTCCGATTCCTCTGTCAGTGCCGGTAATGGTCATAGTGGACAATATGGACGTCAAACCGATAACAGAACCCGGTGATAAATCGAAGTCTCCACCAATCAAGGTAACCATAGCTCCATAACCTACAATTGCATAGAAAGTTACCTGACGAACAATGTTGATCAAATTACGATATGTCATAAATGTATCTGTCATTATTGTAAGCAGGATGATCATCAGCAACAGAATCAACAGCACACCTGCCTTTCCGTATATATTCAGCAATTTCTCTTTTAAAGTCTTATTTTTCACGAATTATTTCTCCTTTCCCGATTCCATTTTACTCTATGATACCGGATGCATAACGCATGATTTTTTCCTGAGTTGCTTCACTTCGCATCACTTCACCAGTGATTCTTCCTTCATACATGACTATAATACGGTCACTCATACCGATAACCTCCGGAAGTTCGGAAGATATCATAATAACAGCTACTCCCCGTCCCACAAGACGACTGATCATTTTATGAATCTCTGACTTACTCCCGACATCAATGCCTCGGGTGGGTTCATCCAATATAATGATATCCGGCTCCGTCATCAGCCAACGAGAAATTAATACCTTCTGCTGGTTACCACCGCTTAAATTTCCAATGATCTGGGTGGTATTTTGTGTCTTCACTGCATATTTTTCAATCTGCTCTTCACACAACTTTTTTTCTTTAACAGTGTTGATTTTTTTAAAGGAATTAATTACCTGGTCATAGTTGCAAACCATAATATTATCTCCAACCGAAAGTGGCAGAAAACAGCCTGATCCACGCCGATCCTCTGTCAAAAATGCAATTTTATATTTCATGGCTTCTTTGGGAGACTTTATATTAACTGCTTCTCCGTCAACCTTGACCACTCCGGAATCCATTTTGCGTATTCCGAATAATGTCTCCATCACTTCAGTACGTCCAGCACCTATCAGTCCGGCAAAACCCAGAATTTCACCCTTATGTACCTTAAAGCTGATATCATGCAGCAGACCTTCAACACTCAAACCGGATACCTCTAATTTTACATTACCAATAACAGCCTCTTCCTTGGGAAACAGATTAGTAATCTCACGGCCAACCATTAGCCTTACCAATTCTGCCTGTGAAATATCCTTTGTACCATAGGTTCCTATATAATTCCCATCACGCATGATTGTGATTTCATCTGAAATCTGAAAAACCTCATCTATTTTATGCGTGATGAAGATAAAGGCAATGCCTTTTTTCTTTAATTTTTTGACTATTTTAAATAAATGCTGACATTCTTTATCTGTAATGGATGAGGTTGGTTCATCCATGATGATCAGCTTGGAATTATAAGAAATTGCCTTGGCGATCTCAATCATCTGCATCTTCGCCGTCGACAGTGACCCTACCAGTGCATTTGGATTAATATCTGTAATTTCTAATTCTTTGAAAAGTAATCTGGTATCCTCTATGATTTTTTTATGATCTATCATTATTCCCTTGATTTTATAAGGCTCCCGCCCGACAAAGATATTTTCACAGACCTTCATAGTACTGATCGGATTAAGTTCTTGGAAAATCATTGTAATACCGGCATGTAAAACATTAGTGACAGAACGGGTATCCAGTTCTGCTCCCTGCCACTTGATACTTCCCTCTGTCTTGGTATAGATACCGCTCAGGATTTTCATCAGCGTTGATTTTCCAGCACCATTCTCACCCATTAACGCGTGTACCGTCCCCGCCTTAATGGTTAAGGATACATCATCCAATGCAACAACGCCAGGAAAGACTTTCCGAATATGTTCTATTTGTAATAATGGTGTATCGCTCATGTGACATCTCCCTTAAAATAGATTGCTTGTTATTTTTTTAGTTAAACAGGGGAGGGGAGAAAGAATACTCCCTTCCCCATTTTCTAATTGTTTTATTACAATTCAAAAACTCTCTCTGAACTAAGTTCCTGTTTATTGCCCACTAATAATTTCAATATACTTATCAACATTTTCAGCTGTTACCACTTCAAATGGTACGTCAACATATTCTTCTATCTCTTCACCATTAATCAGCTTTATTGCAGAAACAACCCCTTGATACCCTTGCTGGTAACCATCCTGAAATACTGTCATAGACATATCACCACTCTTAATCATTTCCAGTGCATCTGATGTGGCATCCACACCACATACCAGCACATCTTCTACCCCATTTTCTTTCAGAATTTTAGCCGCACCAATTGCCATTTCATCATTGTTTGCAATAACCGCACCGAAATCCATACCTGCATTCAGCCAATTCTCCATCTTTTTCATTGCTGCATCACGCATCCATCCGGCATCCTGCTCCGAAACAACTTCAATCTTATCATTCACTGCCATTGCTTCCTTTGCACCTTCTGTTCTATCGGTGGTTGCCTGTACCATTAACTCGCCCATCAGAATACCGACTTTACCTCCATCTGACAAATTTTCAACAACAAAGTCCCCCTGCATCTGTCCTGCATATGCATTATCAGAACCTACATACACATCACATCCCGCATTACTTTCCGAATTAACAACTACAAATGGAATATTTGCCTCTGCACATGCCTCCTTTATCGGCTTGCACGCGTCAGAATCTACTGGTTTTATAACAATTGCATCCACACCTGCATTAATAAAGTTCTCAACTTGCTGTAGCTGTTTAGCTGTATCAAACTCTGCATCCTGAATCGTAATTTTAGCCCCATTATCTGACGCTGCAGTCTCTACTCCCTTAACAACATTTGCCATAAAGTCACTTAAGTAATCAGCAGTAAATCCAATCTCAACGTTACCATCCGGTTCATTTTCATTTCCTTCTGAAGTTTCTTCAGCTGGCACTGAATCCGTTCCCCCTTCCTGCTTATTTCCACATCCTGCGAGACTACTCACCACCATTACTCCAATAAACAACCCAACAATAATTTTTTTCATTGATACTTCCTCCTTCTGCTTTTATCTATAAAAACATCTGTGTGATGTTCTTATTCATATATCTTAAAAATAACATTTTTACTACTCGTCTTATCTGTCTAAACTATAATAACCTGAACAATCTTATCTATTCATATTTAGCTGTTTCTTGTCATTAATATTATATGGATTTCTGAAATCAATTACATCAACATCGCTTTACTATAAATATACATTTTGTGACCTTTAGGTTTCTAATGTGCTATATCATTTTTTTAATATTTTCGTCCGATTTCTTCCCTCATGATCCGGGTCCAACTAATCAAATTTTCCGGATTATTTCCAATTGTATGATTATCTTTCATTATAAACTCACATATCCCACCATAGGTTTCCTCAACTGCCCGACGGCACTCATTTTTTACATGTTCTTCGTTCATGACCGGCATAGCAAGAGGCGTTGGTTTTAACTTTACACTGGCTACATAATTCTTTCCAAGCAGTTCCGGAACCAGATGGAACTTCGCCCATGGAGATACAGATACATGTCGTAGATTCGGAATCTTTTTTAAATATTTCCATCGTACATCAAAAGGTTCACAGCATCCATAATGAGCAAGTCCAAAGCGTTCCGCTAAGCGAACAAAATGAGGCAGTACATATTCTCCAAACATATCAGGATTAATGGATACTGTTTCCTGCGCTTGCAGTGTCAGCCACATATCCTGGGTTCGTACCTTCCCATCAAAGTCCGCTGCCGGAAGAACTGTAGTATAACCCTGACCACCGGTTCCCAGATATGTATCATCATTATTTAGTGTTAATAACCCCTGTTCCTCCAGCCAATCAAATCTCTTAATAACCCCATCTGTCATAAACTTCATCATGCGATCTACCCATTCCGGATTGGTTACGAAGTCACACATAAACTCTTCCATCCCACGTAGTTCTACATACCGGTTAAGAAAAGAATCATCCCAGTGCCATTTCATGGAGAATCTGCAATTTAAAACATCCCCAAATACATTTTTTGCACATTCCATTATTTTAAGACTCTTTTCTCTGTCGACTGTCAGTGTAGGAAAATGTAGTTTTTCAAAATCTTCTTCATAATCTTTGATTGCTGCCGATACATGATAAGCACCGCCTTTCATACCGGAATATTCGATTAACGGATTAATACCAAATCCATTATCTGTCCAATACCATGGCACATTAAAATCTTTTGTAATAACGGTATCGTCTTGAATGATTTCTGCTGAATAGATTCTTTTTCGCAGAAGATTCTCCCAGGTTCTTGCTAACGGTTCTTTACAAAGGATTACTTCTTCTGTCATAATCTCGTTCCAGCCATTTTCAGGATCCACAAAAATAACCGGCGTTGTACTTTCCAAATCATGATTTTCCGTCCACAGTTTCTTTTTTAGTTTCATACCATCTGTTTCCGCAATGGCTGCTACTTTTTCTGCTAATCTTCTAAGGATTGCTTTATCCTTATCAGGAAATTCAAAATTCGTTTCCATTTTTGCCACATCAGGATGTTTATAAAGAAACTGTTCTCTAAAAAGTTCTTCTCCTCTTACTGATGTCTCTGTACTATTGCTCATTTTATCGACTTCCTTCCTTTTTACTTCGCATAAATGTACTATTTTTAAATGTTTATATAAACGAAAATAATCATAAAGATTTTTGGAAAAATGTACCCCTATGCGATGTGTTACTTTCTTTGTATAATAGTATAAGATGTTAAACAGGACATATCATCAGCCTATATTTACTATCTATATACATTTCATGACTTTTCAGGGGGTGCTTATGGAGACTAATAGAGTTAAACCAATTAGCATAGAATCGGGAATTATTGAAAAGGAAGGTATTTATTTTCACGACTCATCAGCTTTTGCAAAAGAGCATTTATTTTATCCTTTTTTTGGAGCAGTTTATACCTGCACTTCCCCTTATCGAGTAAGGCGGTCGACAGACTATCCGAAGGTATATTTACTATTTTATATTCTTGAGGGGGAACTTCATGTGAAATACAATGGGAAGCATCAGGTTGCACGCCGTGATGATGTTATTTTTCTTGACTGCAGTCTGCCTCACCAATACTGGGCGGAAGATCTGGTATCTTTTCAATGGCTTCATTTTGAGGGTGCTCTTACTCCTTTGTACTACGAACTTTTATCACAAGATGGAGTCTGTCATTCCGGCAGATCAGAAATTTCTTTATTATTGGCAAATATTTTAAATTATATCAAAAATAAGGAAAACAACGAACACCGCTTGTCTTCCTATATTTATGATGTATTAACTAGATTAATGGTACAAAACCAATCCGATAAATCTCCTGCTGTCATATCCGCAGTCCGCTATATGTCTCTACATTATCGCGAAACCCCTTCTGTTGAACAGATTGCCAGGTACGTTGCTTTAAATCCTCACTATTTTTCCAGGATTTTCAAACAGCAGATGGGATTATCACCTCATAGTTACCTTTTATCACTACAATTGCAGCACGCCAAAGTATTGCTCGTTGAATCCACTCTCAATATACAACAGATTGCAGAGGAATGTGGATTTATGAGCAGCACCCACTTTATTCGTGCGTTTAAATTTAAAAATGCAGTTACACCGATGGTTTTCCGTAAATATTATAATCCTTCCGGCTTTAAGAACTAATAGTTCTGGTCATATTGCTGAACTTATCCCAAACGGGATTAAATACCGACTGATTTTAAATATTCACGAGTACGCTTTGCAACCGGGAGCGGTTCATCAAAGCTTTTTACCGGATACATGTCCTGCTCTACTACAACCCAACCGTCAAATCCAATTTCTTTCATATAGTCAAACATTTCTTTGAAATCGCTGGAGCCTTTACCAGACTCACACATGATTCCTTCAATAACAGCCTTTGCAAATGACCAGCCCTCCTGATCCATCTTTTGTTTAACAGCCATATCACATTCTTTTGCATGTACATATGGAATACGCGCAGCATGTTTTTTATAAAACGCCACTGGATCACCTCCACCATAAATGTGATGTCCAGTGTCAAAGCAAAGCGTTGCATCTGTGTTTGCAAGCACCCGTTCTATTTGTTCTTCGGTCTGGATATAGCAGTCTACATGGGGATGCAATGCTGGTATCAATCCATAAGAGCGAATGTGATCACAGGAACGTTGGACATTTTTATACAGTACCTGCCACTGCTCTTCTTTTAGCTCACGCGGCATGACATCTTCACCAGTCATCAAATCCGTATACATATCAACCAGCAGAACAATATACTGTGCTGTAGGAAATTTTCTTAACAGTGGTGCTTGAACATCAATGGTTTTTATCATATTAGCAATTGATAGATCATCTACAAAATTCCCACCAACCGTGCTGCCTACCAGTTTTAAATCTCGTTTGTCCAGTTCACTTTTAAGTGTCTCATAATCATTCGGGAAATAGCCCCAAGGACCAAGTTCTACGCCTTCATAACCTGCTTCCTGCATCTCATCCATACAACGCTGCCAATGTATCTGCTTTTCGTTTTCAGGGAACCAAACGCCCCATGAATCCGGGGCTGTACCAACTCTAATTGCCATAATCCAATCTCCTTTTTAATGATGAAAAACGCTTACATAGTTACTTACTGTAAAAATCAGGTTTCATGCCCAGTTTAATCTTCTCAATCATTTCTGTCTCTTGTGCTTTTACTAACGTATCCGACGTAACTGCTGCCAGATAACCATCCCATGCAGTTGGACCATTTATAACACCTTGCTTGCACGCATTGATCCAATCCTGCAGCTCAACATCATAGGCATCAATAAATCGATTTATCCAGCTTTGTTCAATTGCAGTAGCCAGCTTTCCATCTTTGCGAACAATCGGAAACGCTGGTGACGGCATATGTATAACCCCTTCTTCGCATACAACTTCACAATTAATGTCATAGCCAAATTGACAATTAACAAAAACTTCAATAATGATATTGACACCACGTTTCGTTTTCAGAATCAAAATCTGCGGATCACGTAATTTGCTGTGTGCATATTTCGTATCCTTACCAAACAGGACTTGTGCAGATTCATAGTCATCATCAATCAACCAGTGCAATACATCTATTTCGTGAATTGCAGTATCAAAAACAGCTTGGGGAGTAATATAGTCAGTACCAACAACCGGATTGCGGTGCGTGCATTTCATTACCAGCGCTTCCCCAAATTCATTCGAATCAATCATTGCCTTCATCTGTTGATACCCCTTATCATACCGGCGCATAAATCCTACTTGAACTAAATGCTTTCCGGATGCAACTTCAGCATCTACAATTGCTTTACAATCAGCTGCCGTTGCTGCCAGAGGTTTTTCACAAAATACTGGTTTACCCGCTTCAATTGCTGCTAGAACAACTTCTTTGTGCACAATTGGCGGGGTTGTTACTACAAGTGCATCAACATTAGGGTCTTTCACTATTTTTGTTATATCTGTGTAGACTGTGCAGTCACCTTTGACCAACGCTGCCCCTCTTCTTGCACCCTCTTCAAATACATCTGCAACAGCCGTCACTTTTGAATCTTGTAATTTACCATCCAATCGTAAAATATGTTCACGACCAATTGCTCCACATCCAACAACACCAATTTTCAACACTGACATTTTACGTTCCTCCTTTTTTGTAGAGTGCTCTTGTAGCAAATAGCTAAAACTTTTTTATTAATTTGTCTTTATCTTTAATAGGAAATTGTTATTTTTAATTTCCTATTAAATAATGGAAGCAGCTAACCGGAACCTTATAGCTGCTTCCATTATTTGAAGAGAATAATTTCAATTATTTTTTATTTATTTGAAATATTCCGAGTAATTATCTTGTGAAACATTAAATAAGTCAATATAATTCACGTGTTCAATTGTCTCACCATTATATTGTTTTGCTGCTACTTCCGCGGATAATTCGCCTGCTGTCATCATACCAGCATAAACGGCAAATGTCTGCTCGCCACTTTTAATTGTCTCTGCATCCCACGTACCCAGATGAATAACACCACCAGTCATAACTTTATCAGTTAATTTTGCTGCTTTTAATGCTTCAATTGCTCCTGAGATCATTTGACTGTCTGCAGCTACGATACAAGTCATTTCATCACCATATGCCTGGATCCAGTCCTCGGTAACCTGCATGCCATCAGCTGCATTAAAGTTTCCAGGTTGCTTGGACAAAACTGTAATATCTCCACGTTCTGCGATTGTATCAAGAAAACCTTTTTCACGCTTGTCAGATGCTTCACGCCCTGGTGTTCCCTGCAAGTAACATATCTTGGCGTTCTCCGGCAAATTCTCTACACACCATTTGCCCTGCATTTCACCAAGTTGTAATTCATCCCAGCCAATAAATGCAAATTCTCCTTTAGAGGATTCAGTAAAAGGCATAAATACAGGTACTCCAGCGTCATTACAGGCCTGAACAGAAACGTTATTTCCTTCTGTATCAACGCCAATGATGAACATCATATCTACACCCTTTGCCAATAGCGTTTCTACATTGGATGTCTGCTTTTCAATATCTAAGTCTGAGTCTGCCGAAAGAACCTCTACATTCTGTGGACTGCCAACCTTCTCTTTGAACTCATCTGACTGCACCATCTCAATAAAGCGTTCTTGCACCGAAAAACAGTTCGGATCCGAATTTGCCTGATTAACAAATCCTACACGGAATAATTTATCTGTACTTTCAGTACCTTCGGCAACATCTGTATTCTCTTCTGCTCCTGTGCTTTCTGGCTCCTTTGTGCTTTCGGAACTCTCATTACTTTTACTTCCACTATCCGTTTTAGTACCACCACATCCCGCTAATAAACTAATACCTAATGCTCCTGCTAAAACCAATACTAACATCTTTTTCATGAACTTTTCCTCCTTAAATTTAAATGATTATATTTTCTTCGCTTTGCGAACACGCACATCAATAATTACCGCTAAAGCAATAATAATACCTTTGACAATCTTCTGATAATAAGCACTAACATCCATCAACGTCATGATGTTGATCAAAATACCAACAAAGATCGCACCAGCAACTGTTCCTGGCACATTACCAATTCCACCCGACATGGACGTACCACCAATAATCGTCGCTGTGATCGCATCAAACTCATATGCCTCCGCACCATTTGGCTGACCGGAAGCCAGTCTGCTCATCAGAATGATGCCGCCAAGTGCTGCTGTTAAGCCAGCAAACACAAAGGCTTTAATTTTAATCATACTTACGTTAACACCAGATGCTTTTGCTGCATCAGCATTTCCACCAACAGCAAATACATATCGTCCAAACCGCTTGCGGTTCATGATGATCCAATAAATCAACAGCACGATCATCATGATTATGATCGGTACCGGTACCGGCCCAATATAGCCTTGACCGATCACTGCAAACTGATCACCTAAGCCGCGGATAGGCTGCGCATTGGTATAAGCCAAAATAGCACCCCGCGCCACAAACTGAGTTGCCAAGGTCATAATAAATGATGGAATACCGCATACCGTAACCACCCATCCGTTTATGAAACCGAATACCGCGCCACATAGAAGCCCTGCAATTACAGCAATCAGCACATTACCAGTTGCAACTTGAGCACTTGCAGCCATACAGCCGGCAAAGGCAGCAACCGAACCGGGTGACAAATCTACTTCACCAGAGATAAGTACCATCTGAGCACCGAATGCCAGTATCATAATTACAGTGTTCTGGCGAAGTATGTTAACTAGATTGGTCGGTTTCAGAAACGTATCGCTAAGCAGCGAGGCCGCAATAACCGCAACAATCAAAATCACAAAGATTCCAAATTTGCTGTAAAACTCAGCAAACGATATTTTTTGTTTTTTTAAAGTCTTGTCGTTATTCATTTTCAAATCCTTTCACTGCAAGAGCCATAATCTTTTCCTGGGAAAACTCGCTGCGTTTCAATTCACCGGTTAGCTTCCCCTGTGACATAACCGCAATGCGGTCACACATCCCAATCAGTTCGGGCATCTCAGAAGATATCATGATGATCGCAACCCCTTTTTGGGCTAAACTACACATCAGTCGATAAATCTCCTGTTTTGCTCCCACGTCAATTCCTCGCGTAGGTTCGTCCAGGATCAGAACCTGAGGCGACTTTAAGAGCCATTTAGCCAAAACTACTTTCTGCTGGTTTCCACCGGAAAGAGAAGATACCGGGTTTTCCGGTGAGGCAATTTTAATAGATAGCTTCTCTACCATATCACTCACTCTTTGTTTCTCCGATTTTAAATCAAGGAACGTATTCTTCTGCATGTCATCGAGTGATGAAAGGGTGATATTTTCCCGAATCGTACGGCATAAAACCACACCTTCACTTTTTCTGTCTTCGCTCGCCATAAGAATACCGGCATTAATCGCTTCCTGCACATTGTTGATCTTACAAGAACGTCCATTCAGAAAAATTTCCCCTTCTGACTTTTTATCAAGCCCAAATACCGCCCGGAACAGCTCACTGCGGCCTGCCCCTACAAGTCCTGAGAAACCAACAATTTCTCCTTTTTGTATTGAGAAATTGATGCCCTCAAAGCGACCTCCGCAAAAGTGTTTCACCTGGAGTGCAACATCGCCAATTTCAGCATCTTCTTTTGGAAATTGATTACTGATCTCACGGCCAACCATTTTCTCTATGAAACTATCTTTATCAATTTCGTCAATCAGGCAATTGTGTATCCACTGTCCATCACGGAAAATGGTTACTTCATCACAAATCTCAAATATCTCATCCATTTTATGCGAAATATAAATAATTCCAACACCTTTTTGCTGTAAGCGTTTGATATTCTCGAATAGGATGTGCACTTCTGAGTCGGTAATTGATGAAGTCGGTTCGTCCATGATCACAACCGCTGCGTCTCGGGAAATGGCCTTTACACTCTCGATCAGAGCAATATCCGATACCGTCAGGCTACGCATGGTCGCTTTTGGGTCATACGAAAAGCCAAACTCGTCCATTAATTTCTGTGTGTCGCTCCATAACCGTTTCCAATCCATCATCTGATACTTCGTATACGGCTCACGCCCAAGAAAGATATTCTCAGCTATGGTCATGTCCAGAATCGGACTTAATTCCTGGTGGATGGTAGAGATCCCCATGTCCATCATTTGTTTTGGATTCTGTGGGGTAATCTTTTCACCTTTATAGACAATCTCGCCATCATCCATTTTGTATATACCATTAATAATTTTCATTAATGTAGATTTACCCGCACCATTTTCACCGCACAAAGCATGGACACTACCAGGACGAAGTTTTAGATTTACTCCATCTAATGCTTTTACTCCCGGAAAAGCTTTTGATATTCCATTTAGCTCAAGCAAATAGTTGTTTTGTAAATCTGTCGACATAATTCTCACCTCCCATAATTTTTTTATATGAATCCTAAGCTCTTTCCCCCTCGGGTCCTATTACTTATCACAGAGCAAAGTTTATTCATATTCTTTAGCCAACTCCATACAAATATTCACCCATGATGAGCCATATTCAATGTTCCCACAACAAGTCTGCGCTTCTCGAAGTTCTACGATCAAAGGATTTCCTTTGCTTACTTCCATGCCATGAGCGATCATCTTACGAATCCGCTGTTCATCATAAGTATGGAAAACATCTGTAGGATTCACCTTCCAACTAATTACGTGCTTACCACCAATTTTTTCAGCTCCGACTGCTATATCTGAGAACGCACTTACGGCAACCTGCCTCAGGTTTGGTATATATTTTGCAACTACATCATATTTCAAGTCCATCTTTTCACAGCAACCATATGCATTCATACCAAATAGTGCTGACAGCTTATTTTGATATGGCAACACGAACTCTTCTAACATATCCGGTGACACTGCTGTGAATTCCTGAGCCATGCAATACCCCCACAGATCCTTTAACCGCACTTTACCACCAAAATCCTCTGCCGGAAGCAAATCAGTACATGCAAGTCCGTTAGATCCACAGGCAGTAGCTGTTCCATTGACCATATACTCATTGTTATTCAATTTCCAGATGCCAAGTTCAATTCCCTTTTCCAGGTATTTCAGTCTTCCCTCATACAGGATGGACATTGCTTCATGGGTAAATTCCGGCTCCTCGTATAAATCATACATCACCTGTTCGAGGCCACGCAGTTCACACCAGATATCAATCAGGCTGTTTCCCCAGCCCATAATGGATTGATGGGTAGATGCCGTAAAAGGCTCTCCTTCAACTACCTGCAGGATATCGCCCAGGATTTCTTTTACCAGAGCAAAATTTTCCTGCGATTTTTCCATGTCTACTGTCAATTCCGGAAGTTTCATTTTCTTCAAATCATCTACTTCATTAATACATGGGTGAAAACACGCCGCATGATCTGGCCGGTCATCATATGGCCGCACACGATCGTCCGTCCAATCGGTAACATGAGCATCATATGGCACATACAGCACGTCGGTCAGTACGATATCATCATCAAAATGCTCTGCCCTATATATCCTCATTCGCAACTCTTGTTCAATTGCTCGGAATACCGGATCCTTCAGTTGCAATGTATGATCTGGAACTAACTCATTCCAACACTCCGGAGGAAATATCACAAGCGGTCTTGTTTTTTCCATGCGATTTAATTTTTCCCAGAGCAGTGTCTTTTCTTTCCACTTTGGGTTTTTTGAAATTTCCTTCACTTGCTGTGCCAAAAGACGCAAATGCTCTGCTTCTTTCTGTGTGATTCTACTATGCATTTTACTCCTTCTTTCTAATAGTCATTTTAAAAATCATATACGCATTTTGGGTTGCAGTATCTTAAACTAATCAATTATTTCATTTTATGCGTACTTATAACTTCATCTGTTTTATAAACGTTTTAACTATTTATTTGAATGTCCACTTCATTTATCTTAACAAAACAGATGAAAATTTTTCTTTTCCTTAATCTCATATGCTATACTTCATATTTACTGGAAAAGACTGTAAACTCCACATTTTACTAATATATAGAGTTTGATTTCTTAGTTGCTCAGCTTCTCTACATGAATTACTTTTGCTTTTAATTAAAAACTTTATGAACCGGTTTATAATTTCATTATATATTTTTTTTCATTGATTCCAATACTCTACTTTACTGCATACTTCATCTAGTTTGCTTTTTTATTATAAAAAGATTGAGATATTATTTAAATCCGTTATACTAAAAGCAACAAACAATCCAGGAGGCTTTACTTATGAAATCTGTATTTGAAAATCTTACTGCTGGTGTTTATACCGGCTCTGTAGAACATACTTTCCTACCATCTAAATTAGCTGAACAACTTTTGTTTTATCCTACATGGACTGGTCACTATTTTTGTTCATCAGATTATTATATTAAGAGGGAAACATTTCCTACACTTCTAATTATGTATGTTGTAAAAGGTGGTTTTCATGTAGAACATCAGAATATGACCTTTGACGCAGGTGTGGGGGATGTTATTTTGCTGGATTGCAAGGAACCTCATTTTTATCAGGCTTATGAGGGATTAGAATTTTATTTTTATGGCTTTGAGGGATCCAACGCAAGACAAATCTGCCATTATATCTTAGAAACACAAGGACCATGGCTACGTTCCAAGAACAATGTCCTGATAGGAAATCTGATGAAAAACACCTTAAGCTATTATGAAGAAAATGACTCAGAGAATCCCTTTGATGCTTCCATGCGTATTTACAAGTTTTTAAACATCTTGCTCCAACAACGGGAATCTTATTATACTGCAAAAAATGGCCCCATTGAACAATGTACAACTTATATCGAGGCAAACCTAAAAAAACGGATAACAATGGAACAACTGGCTAAAATGGTTGGCCTGAGCACTACCTACTTTTCTCATCTTTTCAAATCTGAAACTGGCTATTCACCACGGGAATACATCACCAATGCACGCATGAATAAGGCAAAGCTCTTGCTGGTTCAGACAAATAAAAACATTACTGAAATTGCATACGAGGTAGGATATGTAAGTGGTGCAAGCTTTACTAATCTCTTCACTGACAAAATCGGCTGTTCACCTAAAATATTTCGAAAGCTTATGCGCTAAATGTGGGATTATACTCTTATCACTTTTACTCATATTCCATTTTACCACCACGAAAAAAGCTCCGAAAAGCCTTATAATCACTCTAAAACGCAGTGTTTATAAGGCTTTTGGAGCCTATATGATCCTTTAATTTAGTTCAGTCATAAACTTCGCTTAAACGCCCATCTGTTTAGCAACTTCCGCCGCAAAATCTTCTTCTTTCTTCTCAATACCTTCGCCAGTTTCCCAACGAACAAAAGATTTAATCTTCACAGATGCACCGTTAGCTTTTGCAACTTCCTCAACATACTTGCCAACCGGTTGCTTTCCATCTTCTGCTTTAACATAAATCTGATCCAGCAGACAGATTTCTTTTAATTCTTTGTTGATACGTCCCATGACCATTCCGTTGATAATCTTGTCATTAGCATCCGGCTTCTCGTTCTTAGCCTGGGCAGTCAAGATTTCTTTTTCATGCTCAATGTAGGAAGCATCTACCTCATCTCTGCTTGTATATAATGGTTTTAATGCAGCTGCCTGCATTGCAACGTTTTTCGCCATCTCTTTGATTGCATCGTTAACAACATCTGTTTCAACGTCTACAAGAACGCCAATCTTTCCACCCATATGTGTGTAAGAAGCAATAAATCCATTGTCTTCTTTCATCTGCTGGAATCTTCTGATATTCATGTTTTCACCGATAAAAGCAATCTGGCCTGCTAATGCTTCGTTAACAGTTTTGCTGGTATCGAATGCCCATGGTTCTGCAAGAAATGCGTCTAAGTCTGCAGCGCTTGTTGCCATCGCCTGCTCTGCAACCTGTCCAACATATTCCTGGAACTTTTCATTCTTAGCAACGAAGTCTGTTTCAGCGTTAACTTCAACAGCTACAGCTGATTTTCCGTCTTCTGAAACAACTACTTTCACAAGACCTTCTGCTGCGATTCTGCCTGCCTTTTTCTGAGCGGATGCCAGACCTTTTTCTCTTAAGAATTCCAGTGCTTTATCCATATCGCCGTTGGTTTCCGTGAGCGCTTTTTTGCAGTCCATCATACCAGCGCTGCTTAATTCTCTTAATTCTTTTACCATTGCTGCTGTAATAGCCATTGTTGTATTACCTCCTATAATTTGTCAAAGCGGATATTCGCATTTCCTATTTCTTGCCGAATGGCACATAGGTATCCCCGAAGGAGCTCCGCTTTCGCTACTTGCGCATAAATTATTCTGCGATTTCTGCTGCTGCATCTGCAGCAAATTCTTCTGTTAATTCCTCTTCACCGGTTGCACCCTGATTTGCTTCGATTACAGCATCCGCCATTTTAGCAACGATTAATTTTACCGCGCGAATCGCATCATCGTTACCCGGAATTACATAATCCAGTTCTTCCGGATCACAGTTTGTATCACAAATTCCGATTAACGGAATTCCCAGTGTGTGCGCTTCCTGTACGCAGATTCTTTCTTTCTTCGGATCTACGATGAAGATTGCATCCGGGATTCTGTTCATATCTTTAATACCGCCTAAGTTCTTCTGAAGCTTAGTCAGTTCTTTCTTTAATTCGATAACTTCTTTTTTAGGAAGAACCTCAAATGTTCCATCTTCCTGCATTGCTTCGATTTCTTTTAATCTCTGGATACGGCTTCTGATCGTCTTGAAGTTGGTCAGCATACCACCTAACCATCTTTCATTAACATAGTACATTCCGCAGCGCTCTGCTTCTGCCTTGATAGCGTCCTGAGCCTGTTTTTTAGTACCAACGAACAGAATGCTTCCGCCGTCAGCAACGATATCAGAGATTGCTTTGTATGCATCATCAACCATTCCTACAGATTTCTGTAAGTCAATAATGTAGATACCATTTCTCTCTGTGTAGATGTATTCCGCCATTTTCGGATTCCATCTTCTGGTCTGATGTCCAAAGTGAACACCCGCTTCTAAAAGTTGTTTCATTGAAATTACGCCCATGCTTTTAATCTCCTTTTGGTTTTTCTTCCGCATGCTTCTACGTTTGCTTGAAACCCGCTTGGGGCACCGTCAAGAACTCACATACGTGTTTTTTTGCGACCTTTTGATTGTATCACAGATAAATGGCAGATTCAAGCATTTATTTGTAGTAATTATCAATTCCGTTGGCGATTCCCTGTACCATTTTATCCTGATAAGAACTTTTAGCCATATTTAAGTCTTCTGATTTGTTTGACATAAATCCCATTTCCACAATTGTAACCGGGATGGTGCTCCAGTTGATGCCGCTCATGTTATCCACGTAGAGAACACTTCGGTTCTTCGCACCTGTTGCCGCGCTGAAAGAATTGATAACACTCTTTGATAACTTTTGCGAAGCTGATATATTCTTCGATGTGAGATAGCGATTACCGGAACTTGGGGCCATGGTCAGGGCGCCGTATACGGAGCTGTTACTATCACCATTGGCATGAATACGAACTAAAATATCAGCTCCTGCCTTGGCCGCGTTTTTAGCTCTTTGGGAATTGCTGATGTTTACATCATGGGTTTCCCGAATCATATATACATCGTATCCACGTTTTAAAAGCTCAGTTTTTAGTTTTTTCGAAACGGTTAAGTTTAATTCATATTCATTCAGCCCAGACCATTTTCCATAAGTTCCGGATGATACTTTTGCCTTTTTAGTCGATGCTCCGGGACCGATCGCTTCCAGGGAAGAATCACCTTTTCGCTGATGACCTGCATCAATTGCAATTAACTTTTTCTTTCCTGACGGGCTATAGATTCCCTGGGAATTAAAATAATATTTTTTTCCGCCAAGTGTGTGCCAGCCGGTAAACATTTTCCCTTTGGTTCCCTGAGCTCCCGTTTTCTTAAAATAATACTTATTGTTTTTAATGGTTTGCCAGCCAGTCAGCATTTTCCCTTTGGTTCCTTTGCCGCCCAGCTTTTTAAAGTAGAATGTGTTAGAGCCGATTTTAGTAAATCCGCCTGCTGTCTCACCTGAAGATTTAAAATAAAATGTTGAACCTCCTATATTTCTCCAACCAGTCAGCATTCTTCCCGCATCACTTCCGCCGGCTTTCAGATAATACATCTTTCCGCCATCTGAAAGCCAGCCGGTCTGCATAATGCCTTTACTATCAAAATGATACCATTGGCCTTTAATAAACTGCCATTTATTTTTAGAATAGGTACCGTTGGAATTCAAATATTTCCACTTACCATTAGCATTCTGCTTCCATCCCGCTTTTGCTTTGACATTCCCCGTGTTGATGGTTGCTGTACTTTTATTGGTGGCACCGTGAACAGCCAGTGGTGTTATTAGTATACATAACATAACACACACAATTGTCTGAATCCATTTTTTCTTATTCATTATCTCTCCTCCTTGAAAAACAAGCCCTTCTGTATGATTATAACAGAGTTTTCCTGCTTAACCAGAACTTTTTTACATATATGCTTACCATTTTCCATAATTAATTATAAATCAGCCATGCAATTTAAATGAGATAAATGGGGTTGTAATTTGGGGAGATAGTATTTGAGCTAGGAGACGCGGCCAAAGGGCATGGGATAGCTTCCTTAATTTATTGCTTTGAAAATAAATCTGGTTCATTTTCTATTAAATCTTGCACTAAGTACTTATAATCCATATTTTCTATTCCATATATACCTTGCTCAATCTGTTCAGCTAATTTACTTGAATAATAAATATCAAAAGCCTTACGCAAATCAATTGACTTTACTTCAGCCAAACACTTAATAATTTCATTTTCTAGATTTTGTTTATAATGCACATCCAATATTTTCTTATCTACCATTTTATTTTTACTCCACTATATATGATTCTTGATACACCAAAGTTTGTTCTATTGCTTTTTGATTGCTAAAGCATACCTGATCATTCATCTTGTAATATCTTAATTCCCCCAAAACCCTTTCTTTATCCCACAAACCCCGAAAATACATATCTACAGTCTTAAATACATCATCATTTGCAACATTTCCTATGATTATATCATAGCTCCTATTCACTTCTTCTCCTTTACGACATGCGCAAACAAAATCAAGCCATTTTTCGTTCTCTTCCTCAAACGACAGCACCTGCAAACCACTAACATTTTCCTGCATTTCATATATATTTACAATAGCTGTCTTCTCTTTTCTGAGAGATTTTCTTAATGCCCATTTTTCTGCTTGCTGTCTAAATGTTGTTACATAAAAACCACTCCCAAAATCTAGATATTTTTTTGAGTGAAAAATGTCTGGATTAGTGATTATTTCTGTAGTTCCATGATACACTTTCATATATCGGCTCCTTTTTCCTTAACAAATTCAGTTATATCTTCCACCAAGTATTCTTTTCCTAAGGTATGGAGGCTATCATAGCACTTTATGATATAATTATCTAAAACTCCCGTACTGTTTAATATTTGATATACTTTGGCAGGCGTTTTTTTCCATCCTTCTGCCAAACTATATATTATAAATATTGAAAAATCCAGTTCATTCTCTTTACACATAGCTTTTCACCTTCATTCCACTTTTCAACGCAACCTACTATTTTCATTATACCCGAAGGGTATTTATCTGTACACCTAAAACATAAAAAAACCAAATTTATTCTACACGTTACTGTTCACTCCGTGTTCAACCCTGCTAAGAAATGATGGCTATTGCATGTCTTGTAATAGCGGTACTCATACCGGCTGCGGTTCTTTCCAAAACGAAATGGCAAGGAGCTATTGTTCACATAGAAAATTTATCTACAAACAACAGCCCCTTAAGCTATATTATCCTCTTATGATTCAAACTGTACTATTTTACATCTACCACAATTTCAAAATCAGTCAGCTCTTTTACTTCATCCATATTTTACTGTGCCGCCAGATTTGTATATCCCATCAGGCTTTCATCCACTTCCCGGGCTGCTTCTCTGCCTTCACGAATCGCCCATACTACCAGCGACTGCCCACGGTGCATATCCCCTGCGGTGAATACATTCGGCACACTGGTTGCATATCGGCCTGACAGCGTGACTACATTAGTCCGGCCATCCAGTTCTGTTTTAAAAGCGTCTGCACTATACTTTTCTGCCCCCAGAAAGCCTGCGGCAATTAACACAATATCTGCGTCCAGTACCTGTTCACTGCCTTCTACCGGAGTCATCATCATCCGCCCAGTCTTTTCATCCTTTGTACTCTCCAGCTTCACCGTCTTGATCTTACACAGGCTGCCCTGCTTATCTTTGATAAACTCCGCAACAGTTGTCTGGTAGATCCGTGGATCCCGGCCAAACATAGTAATGGACTCTTCCTGACCATAATCCGTTTTAGATATCCTGGGCCACTGCGGCCATGGATTGTTATCGGCGCGCCGGTCGGGTGCCTTTGGCATCATTTCCAGTTGTATCACACTTTTGGCCCCAAGGCGGATTGACGTTCCGGTACAATCATTACCGGTATCTCCGCCGCCGATCACCACAACGCTCTTACCTTTCACATCGATAAACTGCTTATCTTCCAACTTAGAGTCCAGAAGGCTTTTCGTTGTTCTGGTCAGAAAATCCACTGCAAAATAAATTCCCTTTGCATCCCTTCCCGGTGCATTAATGTCCCTTGGATCAGATGCTCCGCAGCAAAGCACAACCCGGTCAAATTTTTTAAGAATATCTACTGCTTTATGGGTTTTCCCCACATCAGCATTGGTAACAAACTGAATACCTTCCTCTTCCATCACCTGCACCTTACGGTCGATAATCTGCTTCTCCAGCTTCATATTCGGAATACCGTAACGAAGTAATCCGCCAATGCGGTCATTACGCTCGAATACCGTTACCAGATGACCTCTCTTATTCAACTGGTCCGCTGCTGCCAGCCCGGAAGGCCCGCTGCCCACTACGGCAATCTTTTTTCCGGTTCTGGTACGGGGCGGCTGGGCGGCGGCATAACCATGCTGGTATGCATATTCGATGATCGCAAATTCATTTTCTTTGGTTGACACCGGTTCTCCATTGATGTTGCAGGTACATGCCGCCTCACATAAGGCCGGGCATACCCTTGCAGTGAATTCCGGAAAGTTATTCGTCTTTTTCAGGCGCTTATATGCTTCCTCCCAATGCCCCAGATATACCAGGTCATTCCATTCCGGTACCAGATTACGAAGCGGACATCCCGATGCCATGCCTCCCAGTATCATCCCGGACTGACAGAACGGAACACCGCATGACATACATCTGGCACCTTGCAGTTGCTGCTTCTCCAATGGAAGATGCGCTTTGAATTCATTAAAATGTCTGATTCGATTTTCCGGTTTTTCTGAAATACTGACTTCTCTGTTATAGTCCATGAATCCTGTTGCTTTTCCCATGTTTTCTCCCTCCTAGCCTCTTGTCGTTTCATAAAACGCTTCGATCTGCGCCTGCTTACTGCTAAGCCCTTGCTCCTCCATGGACACCACGGCCATCAGCATCTTCTGGTAATCATGTGGAATGATCTTCTTGAATTTCGGCAGATAAGACTTAAAGTTATCCAGGATCAGCTTCCCTTTTTCCGAGTTGGTGTTAGTCACATGCTCCTGAATCATTTCTTTTAATTCCTGTACATCGTATTTGGATGTGATTTTCTCAATGGAAACCATATTTTTGTTGATCTTGGTATATAAGTCACTGTGCTCATCCAGGACATAGGCCACACCGCCACTCATACCAGCAGCAAAGTTCTTGCCAATTTGACCAAGGATAACAGCCCTTCCGCCAGTCATGTATTCGCATCCATGGTCACCAACACCTTCTACTACCGCAATGGCTCCCGAGTTACGGACACAGAACCGCTCTCCGGCCACACCGTTGATGAATACCTTGCCACTGGTTGCACCATACAGAGCAACGTTGCCGATAATGATATTTTTATCCTGCTGATAGGTTACGCCTACCGGTGGATATACAATTAACTTACCGCCGGAGAGACCTTTCCCAAAGTAATCGTTGCTGTCGCCCACCAGTTCCAGGGTCAGTCCTTTCGGAATAAATGCACCAAAAGACTGTCCGCCGGCACCATTGCATTTGATGTGATAGGTATCTTCTTTTAACCCCTCACCAAAGCGTCTGGTAATCTCAGCACCTAATATGGTCCCAAAAGTACGGTCAGTATTGGTCACTTCCACTTCCAGACTTCTTGGCTGTCCATTCTCCAGCGCATCATGCAATTTCTTCAGAAGTACCTTCTCATCCATGGTTTTTTCTAATTCAAAATTATATACTTTCTTAGGGTCAAAAGTAACCTTGTCACCGGCCTTTGCAAATGGATTGTTTAAAATCCGGGAGAAATCGATTTTAGCGGCTTTTTCTCCATCCATCACTTCTTTCATCCCTAGCAGATCACTTCTTCCCACCAGTTCATCCACCGTTCGTATACCCAGCTTCGCCATATATTCCCGTAATTCTTCGGCGATAAAGCGCATGAAGTTAATGACATATTCCGGTTTTCCTTTGAAGCGCTTACGCAATTGGGGATTCTGCGTTGCAACCCCCACCGGACAGGTATCCAGGTTGCATACCCGCATCATGACACACCCCATCGTTACCAGCGGAGCCGTCGCAAAACCAAATTCCTCGGCACCCAGCATTGCTGCAATGGCAACATCACGGCCACTCATTAATTTTCCGTCAGTTTCAATCCGGACTTTATTGCGCAGACCATTCATGATCAGCGTCTGATGTGTCTCTGAAAGCCCTAATTCCCATGGCAATCCTGCATTTTGAATGGAACTTTTGGGTGCCGCACCGGTACCGCCGTCATATCCGGAAATCAGAATAACCTGGGCACCTGCTTTGGCCACACCTGCTGCTACCGTTCCCACACCTGCCTCGGATACCAGTTTTACGGAAATCCTGGCATTTTTATTGGCATTCTTACAGTCATAGATCAACTGTGCCAAATCCTCGATGGAATAGATATCATGATGGGGCGGCGGTGAAATCAGACTGACCCCCGGTGTTGAATGTCTGGTTTTAGCTATCCAGGGATATACTTTTCCGCCTGGCAAATGTCCGCCTTCTCCCGGCTTTGCACCCTGAGCCATCTTAATCTGGATTTCCTGCGCACTCACCAGATATCTGGATGTCACGCCAAATCGTCCCGATGCTACCTGCTTAATAGCTGAACAGCGATTTTTGCCATCTTTTCCAATTTCCAGACGTTCATATTCTTCGCCGCCTTCACCACTGTTGGACTTTCCACGAAGGGTGTTCATCGCAATCGCCAATGTCTCATGTGCTTCTTTGGAAATGGAACCGTAAGACATCGCACCGGTCTTAAAACGGGTTACGATAGAATCCACACTTTCCACTTTATCAATAGGAATTCCCCGCTTCGGATAGTGAAAGGCAAATAAATCTCTCAGGGCACATTCCCGATGCTCGGAATTCACTAACTCGGTGTATTGTTTAAATAGTGGATAATCGCCCAGACGGGTAGCTTCCTGCAGCAGATGGATCGTCTGCGGATTATAAAGATGTTCTTCACCGCCGCTTCGCATCTCATGCCGCCCGACACTATCTAACGTCAAATCTGTTTCCAGACCAAGCGGGTCGAATGCTTTTGAATGCAGTTCGTTGCTTTCCCGGGCAATATCCTCTAAAGTGATACCGCCGATCCTGCTGACCGTGTTGGTGAAGTATTCATCAATTACTTCTTTTGCAATGCCTACTGCCTCGAAAATCTGCGCTCCCTGGTAAGACTGTATGGTGGAAATACCCATCTTGGAGGCAACCTTGACAATGCCATGGATCACTGCATCATTGTAATCATTGATTGCCGCATAATAATCCTTATCCAGCATTCCCCCTTCGATCAACTCGCCGATGGTATCCTGCGCCAGGTACGGATTGATTGCACAAGCCCCATAACCAAGCAAGGTTGCAAAATGATGTACCTCTCTGGGTTCACCCGATTCCAGGATCATCGCAAGAGATGTTCTTTTCTTGGTTTTTACCAGATACTGATGCACTGCCGATACTGCCAGCAGGGAGGGGATTGCCACATGGTTCTCATCCACACCACGGTCTGACAGGATGATGATGTTTGCGCCGGCCCGATGAGCCCGGTCAACCTCCACAAACAAATGGTCTATGGCTTTCTTCAACTTGGTATTCTTGTAATATATGATCGGTATTGTCCGAACTTTGAAATTATCTACCTGCATACTCTTAATCTTTAGTAAATCCGTATTAGTCAGAATCGGATTATTTACCTGCAATACATTGCAGTTCTTTGCGGCTTCTTCCAGCAGGTTGCCGTCCTCACCAACATATACCGTTGTCGAAGTTACGATTTCTTCGCGAATTGCATCGATCGGCGGATTGGTTACCTGAGCAAAGAGCTGTTTAAAATAATTAAACAATGGCTGGTGTCCTTTATCCAGCACGGGAAGCGGTGAATCAATACCCATAGCGGCAATTCCTTCACTGGAATTCTTAGCCATGTTCAGAATCGAAGTCCGATATTCTTCGTATGTATAGCCAAATGATTTTAACAATCTGGCCCGCTCTTCTTCCGAATAAGTCTGCACTCGTTTATTTGGAATCTTCTGATCCCTTAAAGCTACCAGACTGCTGTCCAGCCATTCGCCGTATGGCTGCTTGGAAGCATAATGTTCTTTCAGTTCATCATCGGATACTACAGTACCTTTAATAGTATCTACAAGCAGCATTTTACCCGGATGCAGACGTTCCTTTACAATGATTTTCCTGGGGTCGATATCAAGAACTCCTACTTCCGAAGAAAGAATCATATAGCCATCATCTGTTATGTAATAGCGGGAAGGCCGAAGTCCGTTTCGATCCAGTACTGCTCCCATAATATCGCCATCTGAGAACAGAATCGATGCAGGGCCATCCCAGGGCTCCATCATGGTAGCGTAGTAGTGGTAGAAATCCTTTTTCCCCTGAGACATGGTTTTGTTATTCTCCCATGGCTCCGGAATCGTTATCATCACCGCCAGCGGCAGTTCCATACCACTCATAACCAGAAATTCCAGAGTATTATCCAGCATCGCTGAATCAGATCCTGCAGTATTCACTACCGGAAGTACTTTATGAAGATCCTCCTGCAATGCACCGTGATCCATTGTTTCTTCCCTGGCCAGCATCTTATCTGCATTACCGCGAATGGTATTGATTTCGCCATTGTGGACGATCAGTCGGTTGGGATGCGCACGCTCCCAACTGGGATTCGTATTGGTACTGAAACGGGAATGAACTAATGCAATCGCTGACTCATAATCCGGATGCTGCAGGTCTTCAAAGAACGTTCGCAGCTGACCGACTAAGAACATCCCTTTATATGCAATGGTCCTGTTTGACAGAGATACCACATAGGTATTGTCATTGCTCTGCTCAAAAATCCTCCTGACAATGTACAGCTTTCGGTCAAAATCCAAACCTTTTTTCACGCCCTGAGGACGTTCTACGAATCCCTGGAGAATACTCGGCATACATTCCAACGCCTTTTTGCCAAGTACGGATGGTACTGTCGGCACTTCACGCCATCCCAGGAAGTTCATCCCCTCTTTTTTAACAATAATCTCAAACATCTTTTTCGCCTGGTTTCTTTTCAGCTCATCCTGGGGGAAGAAAAACATTCCTATACCATAATCTCTCTCAGAACCTAAAAAGATGCCGAGGGATCTGCAGGTTCTAGAGAAGAATTTGTGGGAAATCTGTAATAGTATCCCTACTCCATCGCCTGTTTTTCCTTCGGCATCTTTGCCGGCTCTGTGTTCTAAATTTTCAACAATCTTTAATGCATTCATTACGGTTCCATGCGTCTTCACTCCATGAATATTGACCACGGCACCAATTCCACAGTTGTCATGCTCAAATCGCGAGTCATACAACCCTTGGTCTATCGCTATTCTCTTTTCTTGTAGCACAAATTCTCACCCTTTCTATGCAAACTATTGTAACTATTCAGCCTTCGACTGTCTTGTTGCGGTTCAGCCGAAGGCTGAACTGTAACACTATTTTCTATTTCGATAACTACTATACTACAGATTTTTATTTCTGTAAATAACTAATTTAAATTGATTTGTCAGATAATTAGATTTCTTTGCTGCGTCACTCTTTGTTTTCAGATAATATTTTCTTGAAATTGATTTTTATTTATCAAATCACAACAATTAAGAATGAAAAATAATAAAAACAGCAATCAATTTTTTTCTCTGATTAACTGTTTTTATGTTCTATCGGATAATTTTTTTATTATTTATAACAAAATAACCAATTGCCCCTGCGGCGATTCCAGCCATGACCACCAGGCATACTATATAACGAGTATCATTACCGCCGGAAATAACATTCAGTATCGCTGGCCCTGCCACAGACCAGGCATTCGCAGCGATGTGTGCTACCATTGTGATCTTCAGGCTGCCTGTCAAGGATATCAGCATTGCAAAGACCAATCCCAGAAGACCGGCATATACAAACTGAACCATATTTTGATGATACATGCCAAAAAGTAAGCTGGATATCAGCACTGCCCATATTGTTCCAATATAATCCTGAAGCCGCTTAAATATTAAGCCGCGAAACACCAGTTCTTCGGCAATCGGTCCTAAAAAAATAAGTACCGAAATAATAATAGCAATCGGCTGATTTGAAATGATTTTTTCACTTACTTCGCTGGTATAATAGGGAAACAACTCATACAAACCGGTAATTTCAATCAATTCGTTTGTCAGCTGACTGACACTTATCATAAGAACAGCCGTCACTATATAAGTTATTATATTTACCGAAACAGCAGATCCCTTTTGCTGCCCCAAAGACTCATATCTTCTTCTGATACAGTCCTTCCGGTAGAACCAGTATAAAATGGGAATCGAAATAACAGAAACGATACCTGTCATCAGTAATGCTGATTTGTATATATAATTATTCATTATTTCCAGATCAAAACCCTGACCGGCACTTTGACTAACACCATACCATACCCCTATGAACAAACCGGCACATACACTTAACACCAGCGAAATTCCATAATGAATTCCCATGGGATACAGAATCCGCCATATTTTTGTCAGAATACTCTCATTCTTCATCCGTACTGGCTGGATTCGCTCTTTTCGAGCTGACGTGGGCTCTTTTCGGTTGGTACCGGCCAAAATCTTAAGGTCTTCAACCGTCTGGGCAATATACACTGCTCCGGCAGTTTCAAGTTCATAGATTCCGCCATATCCATAGGCCACGCCGACACACTGCAGCCCACACTTTAATGCCCCCTCCACGTCCTGACTGCGATCACCTACCATCAGTACATCTGTGCGATGATTTTGCATGCCCAGTAACTCAAGTGCATATTCTATTACTTCTGCCTTTTTCGTACGGGTACCATCCAACTCAGCACCAACAACTACGTCAAAATACTGGGCGAGCTGGAAATGTTCCAGAATCTGTTTCACAAATACGGTAGGCTTGGAAGATGCCACCCCCAGAACCTTTCCCTTGGCCTTCAAAAGCCGAAGCACAGACTCAATACCCTCATAGAGCTTATTCTCATAAATCCCCTTTTTCGTATAACGCTCACGGTACACGGATATTGCTATTTCCGCCTGTTTTTCTGTAAAACGGCAATACTTCATAAATTGTTCTTTCAGCGGCGGACCGACGAAACATTCCAGCTTTGTTAAGTCTGGCTCTTCAATACCAAAATGCTGCAAAGCATACTGCACACTTTTAGTAATCCCTTCTCCGGAATCTGTCAATGTTCCATCAAGATCAAATAATATTACTTCAGACATATTCGGCCTTTCTCTTTATGTATATCTGCAATATTTTTAGAAACTGCCATTATTATACCATACCCATATGTGATATTCAAATACCGTCTTAATTAAATATTTTGCATGGAAGGGGCCGGCGGATGTTGCCGGTCACGGAGTGAACAGTAACCTTGCTAAAACCTTACCCCAAAAGCTGCTTTTCTCTGTTTTTGTTTCATTGGTGTTTATATTGTTTGTTTTTGCATCTTCATTTTTTACATAAAACTCCCATGGTTCCATTGATGATATATTGCCTGATCCGTCTTTCACTTCCAGGGTTATTCTGTTTTTCCCGTCTGCAATTTGATTTTCATCAATCTGCAAATAGTTTCCTTGCATTTCATAAGCAACTGCCCTGCCATTCACCATACATGAAAGTACGGTAATTTCATCAATATTACTTAATTCAATCGCTGGGGTAAATCTATCTTCCAGATACACATTTGCCCGCTCCTCATCATATCGGAAACTGGTTCCTGCTTTGTTTACTGTAAATGCATATATATGCTGAATCGGATTTCCGTCTGAGTCCACACCTTGAACATGCAGTGTATAAAGTCCATCTGATTGAATCTGATTCATCATCTGCCGGATATCATATACCTGACTTTCATTATATTGATAACTTCCTACTATTTTACCACTCTCATCATATACCATCACCTCTAATAATTCCGGCTTTGCCGCTTCATCAGATAATTCCCGAAATTTTTCTTCTTCTACATCATGATGCATTTCATTCGCCGCTTCTTCATCGGATTGTACTTCCCCTTGCTGTGAATCCCACTCAACTGCTTCATCCGTTGATTCATTCGCTATTTTATCTACTGATTTATCTGCTGATTCATCCGCTGATTTATCTGCTAATTCATCTGCTGATTTATCTGCTGATTCATCTGTTGATTTATCTGCTGATCCATCTATTTCCATTTGACTTTCCGTACTTGGAGCAGTCATATTCCCCTCCTCTGGAACCGCCTGATTTTCTGGTTTACCACCATACTCACTCTGCTGTTCACCTTCCAGTTCTTTTGATATATCAGATTCCTGTCTGCTAACGGTTTCCTCATCCAGATCCGTTTCTCTCCTCTCATACCGCTCCTCCTCGTATATATCTTGTTGTTTTATTTCATTATTGTTATCCTCTTGCTTTTTCTGGTTAATCTCGTCATATATATCAACTTCCTGGTCTGCATCCACGTAAATTGCTTTTGGTTCATTACCGGAATCCCAGTCATAACCTTCACTTTCTTCTGGCATAATGTTATCTGCCAAATTCAACTTATCACTACTGCCGTCAGCCAAAATGCCAGTATCCTGTTTGGCATCCGCCAATTGTTCAGTCCGTATCTCATTCGCAGTATACACTTCTGCGTTTTTTTCTGCATGTACTATATTTGTGCCTTGCAGAACCACCAAATTGACAGTGATCAACATCTTTATTATTTCTCTCCTTTTCATTCCAAGACCTCCAATCGTTTTTTTAGTACTTGATAGCTTTGATTTTTATCTACATCTTTTATCTTTTTGGCCATCGTAAATAATTGCATTGCTTTTTCCGCATTTTCACGATCCTGCAGTTCCATCAAGGCATAAAGACTATAGCCGTCTGCATTATCAGGATTTTCTTTTATTACTTCTTCATACCAGTAGGCAGCTGCGTCAAACGCTTCACTATCCCGTTTTATATATGCCAGATTCAACATAACTCGCAGCCTCAGCTCAGAGTCTATCAGCCGCTTCAAAAGCTCCTCATACAGGCTGCTGCTCTTCTCCAATAAATCACTTTGTTTCTCCTTCATACCCAGGGTATAGCAGGCATCCGCCAGGCTCATTCTTATTTCAACGGATAATTTTGCAATCGACCCACTTTGACTCTCCATTTCCATAAGCTGCTCACATAACTCAAGCAATACAATTGCTTTGCCTGCAGCATCTATACCATCATGCTCAAAATAATATTGATTAGCCAGATAAACAGCCGCAACCATCTGGTATTGTTGAATCTGTGCCAACTTGTCTGTAGTATTAAACGCAAGTCTTTCCAGATGTTCCAGATCTTCTTTCATCTCTTTCCAGTCAATCTCATCACCAAATTTGCATAGGCTTTCTGCCATTCTGCAGTAGCATTCTATATCTGAATCCTCCTTTAAACCGGCTTTTGATAAATACTGATATGCCCTTTCATAATTCATTCCAAAATCCGAATCCAGAACATTTCCTGCAAAATACAGCTTTCCTATATTTTGCAGTATCTCCTGATGGGAAGTCGTTTCCTCGGGATATAGCAAACGATAGTTCTCAATCTTTTCAATCCCCTTTCTGGTATCCCCGGACATTACATATTGTTCCAGCAAGCAGATATATGGTTCTTCCCTCTCCGGAAACACTTCGATAGCGCCTTCATATTCTCCCTTTTCCATCTTGGCATAATATAATCTCTCCTGCGCCTGATTTAAAATCCCTTGCACTAAGCCGAAAAAGCATACGATCAATAGCAATAGTATACATATTTTTCTTATCCGTCCCCGCTGGTTTCTCTTCCTGCTTGCCTGAACAAGATCTTTTTTTAATGCCCCAATGTCTTTATAACGCTTTCGCGGATTTTCCTTTTTACATTTCCTGATAATCCTTTTTATTGCTTTCGGAATTCTCTGACTGCCGCATAATGCTTCCATTGTGGCTCCAATCCCAAAAATATCCGTAAGGGGGGTACTCTCCCCGCCATATTGCTCCGGCGCAGCAAATCCAGGACTTCCCACAAAAGTCTGCCGTATCTTTTTGGTCGGTAAATAGAAGCACGCGCACCCGAAATCCACCAGCTTTAATTCTCCGTCTCTGGTCAAGATCAAATTCCCCGGCTTTAAGTCCCGATAGATAACCTGCTGACTCCGTCCATGGAGATATGTGAACACTTCACACAACTGTATACTCCATTCAATAATCTGTCCCATACGAAACTTTTTCCCCTGCTTTTGCAGTTCCTCCAAAGTAATCCCCGGCAGATAATCCATCACAATATATACTTTATCCCCCTCTTCCAGGCGGTCAGTAATACGCGGCAGCATAGGATGCTCCAGTTTTTTTAATACATTCACCTCCAGTTGCCGCATCTCATGTTCTTTTGATAATTCCTTGATGGCCCAATATTTTCCCAGCCGATAGTCCTGTCCTAAATAGACGCACCCATTCCCACCCCGGCCGATCAGCCGCAGCAGACGATACTTCTCCCCAATCACTCTGCTTAAAGAGTCAATTGCTTTCACCTCCGTTATTCAATTTTGATTTTTTTGAAAAACATGGTTGAATTAACCTGAATCGCTCGAACGAGCTTTTTCCCAACGATATTTGTTGGTGAGTTACATATTAACATAGACGTTCTGAAAATGCAATACTCTATTTTGCAAAAACTAAAATAAGTGTCACAGTTTAGCCATGTAATTTAGAATGATGTGTGCAAATGAGATGAAAAGGACTGTTGTTTTGGGGGTAGTATTTGGCGGACAGGACGCGACCACACAACACTTACAAACTGCCAAAACCCAGCCACTGTGTACGAGGAGAGGTGCGGTGCTGTTTGCAAAACCATAGCATGAGCTGCTAAAGATACTTACAGAAATAGAGCCCAAATCCCCGGCAAAAACTTGCTTCCCAAGCGAGTTTTTGTATCCA
>Ga0153940_1000243_pt1 | contig 32218 bp, 26 predicted proteins | sample TSNJ024MetaG_FD_104736 | JGI IMG/M metagenome (GOLD analysis project Ga0153940, IMG submission 104736) | Attine ant fungus gardens microbial communities from New Jersey, USA - TSNJ024 MetaG | ecosystem: Host-associated > Fungi > Mycelium > Unclassified | place: USA: New Jersey, Brendan T. Byrne...
AAAGATGGTCTGTACAGGGAATGCAGGCTATGGCAAACCTCAGGGCTTGCAAAAAGGCTAATCAGTGGAAAATACTTATCGATTGTATTAAAGGGGCGGCTTAATGCAATTTGTCATGCACCCCTACAGAGAGGGTAAAAAGTAATACGCAGAAAAAGTGTTACTTTTGTTACCTTTTAATAAGTCGTAAGTTGTATTTGTATTAACTGCTAACTGTTGACTGTTAACTGATATTTCTGTTACCTTTGTTACCTTTTAACAGTCACAGGCTATTTACTGCTCTCAGTTCACTGTCCCGGCAGTAAATCTTTATACAGGTAAGCATTTTTATCCACATGGAAGATATATTTTCCGTCTTCTACGGCTTTTTTCGCATTTTCGTCAGATACATCATAGCCCATTATTTCGGAGATGATGAATATACTGTTCGAACTGTTTATCAGTGAAGTGTCAGGGTCTACATACCGCCTCACAATGGAATCGACAGGGACAGGACTATTGTTGATCGTCACCAGCGGTGTATCGAACAGGTTGTGATCCATTACCAGTACTCCATGCCCTCCGCCTTCTACCAGTTCGGCATGGTCGGAGAAATAATAAAGGACAGACGAGTTGTTTCGCTTCATTATCTGATAGATATAACGCAGCAGCCTGTCGGTATGATGGATTGAACGGTCATACTCCCTGATCTTGGTCTTGCTGCCGGGAAGTGCTCTTTCATCCGCATCATCGTAACGTTCGCCATAGGGTACATGGCTGCCGTTGAGATGGATAACGAAGAATTGCTTTTTATCCGGCTTATATGTTTCTTTCAGGTGGTCGAGTAGGGTAAAATCTTCCCTTATAATGGCTTTCTCGTACATCGACTGAGATGCGTTTGCCGACACGAAGCCGATGTAACTGTCACTTTCGCCCAGCTTATCCTGGTTGGAGAGCCATATAGTCTCGTATCCCGCCTTATTGGCCATGTCGATGATATTGAAATTCTCGAAGAATGGCTTTATATCGTTTGGTGTGGAGAACGAAAGGATAATACGCAGGGCGTCACGGGTAATGGACGCGGGCGAATATGCATTGTAGTAATCCAGAACTTTGGGTTGAGCTAAAGCGAGACTATCGAAAAAAGGACTGGTCTTTTCTTTGTAGCCATAAAGCGAATAGTGTGACCGGGAGGCGCTTTCTCCTATGATGAAGAATATCTTTTCCGGGCTATCTTTACTTTCGTCGAAAGTGATTCCGGCAGGCATCCACTTCTCCAGTTTCAGGAACTGTTTCATCTGGTATCTCTCGTGCTGGTACGCGATGAACGTGGAGATGTCGATGTAAACAAGCGGAAAATTGGCTGCGATAACGGCATTGGTCCCGATTACCGGAAATGTCTCTATAAAATTCTCCCATTTCAGGGATTTTACTTTCCAGTAACAGATAGCGGGCATTATTATAATCCAGTAACCGAGTAACAGGATGACGGATATCTTTCGTGGAAATTTGCTTTCTTTCAGTTCCCGCTGCGACATCAGTATAAGGAAAGTGCTTGCAGCCAGACATCCCAAAGCGGCGAATATGGCTTCAGACATTACGCCGAATGCTTCCGAGGCATTTGTCTCCAGTATGGACGCCATTGTACCTATCGACATCTGGTTTGAATAGACAAAGGCGAAATAGGCATCAAATGAGACGATGACGGACAGTATAAGTGACAGCCACAGGGTATATCTGGTCTTAGCCAGAATATTCAGAACAAGGATGAGCGATAATGCATTGATTAAAGCGGGCTTGCTGACTATGTACAGCGCCAGAACGGATATTGTACAGAAGTATGCAAGGCAAAGGATGGTAAACTTGTATTTGTAAAGAAAGTTGCCCGCCTGTTTTATATAATCAATGGATTTCGACATTCTTATCTTGAAAGAGTTGTGTTATAATTAATTAAGCCACGAAGATACAAATTTTCTTTGTTAATTATTTAATGTCTCTTTCAATGCTTTAACGGCTGCCTTTATATCTTTGCTTTCTTTCAGCAAAGTAATGAATTTGCTGCCGATGATTGCTCCGCTGGCATTTGCCTGTGCTGCATCTAATGTCGCTTTGTTAGAAATGCCGAATCCGATAAGGCGCGGATTGCGCAGGTTCATGGAATTGATACGTCGGAAATAATCCTGTTTCTTTTCGTCAAAACTCTTTTGAGCGCCTGTTGTTGCAGCGGATGATACCATGTAGATAAAACTGTCGGTATGTTCATCTATCAGGCGGATACGTTCTTCCGAAGTTTCAGGTGTGATAAGCATCACTATCTTGATATCGTATTTATCGGCAATGGGTTTAAATTCATTGATATAATCATTGAAAGGGAGGTCGGGAATAATAGCCCCGTCTATACCGGTTTCCTTACATTGTTTACAGAAGTTTTCAAATCCGTATTGCATAATGGGATTCAGGTAGCCCATCATAATAAGGGGAATATTCACCTCTTTGCGGATATCTTTCAACTGGCTGAACAGGATTTTGAGCGTCATGCCATTCTTTAATGCTATCGTTCCGCTATCCTGAATCGTAGGGCCGTCGGCCATAGGGTCGGAAAACGGGATGCCGATTTCGATAAGGTCAATGCCGTTGGCTTCCAGTTCGCGGATAACATCGCGGGTGTCATTCAGATTGGGAAATCCTGCTGTAAAGTATATGGATAATATATCTTTCTGTTTCTTTTCGAATAGTTGTTTAATCCTGTTCATAGTTCTAATGCTTTTATAAATTGCTGTAATCGTGTTATATCTTTCAGTCCCGGCTCTGTCTCGAATTTGCTGTTGAGGTCGATTCCGTAGAACTTCGGGTGTTGTATTTTCTTTATGCTTTCAGTGTCTCCGGCGGAAATACCGCCACTTAGGAAGAAATTACGCTTGCCTGTATATGCATCCAGTATCTGCCAGTCGAATTTTAGTCCCGAGCCTCCATGTTGAGGTGTCTTTGTATCGAAGAGGAAATAACTGCACGCATCTTCATATGCTTTTGTCTGACCGAAGTCGGAGATGTCCGAAACATTGAAAGCCTTAATAACGGGTATCGTTTTATCCAGTTCTTTACAGAAAGCAGCAGATTCGGAGCCATGTAGCTGTACGAGACTGAGATTGTACTTACTCATCTTCTCCATGATAAAATTAAAGTCTGCATCGACGAATACACCTACACGTTGTATATAAGACGGCAATATATTTACATCGTCAAATGTCAGCCCGTCAGCAAACCGTGGCGATTTATCATAGAATATCATTCCCATATAGCTGACCGGAAGTTTGGACAAATCCCTTATATTACCGGGATACTTCATCCCACAGACTTTTATCTTCATGCCAGTTGCTTTATAAAGTCTTCGAGAGCCTTGCCCGGATTGCCGGTTTTCATAAAGTTTTCACCCATGAGAAATCCTTTATATCCTGCCTGCCGGAGCTCAATTACTGTCTGGGGTTGTGAAATACCGCTTTCCGATATTTTTACAAACTCACCGGGGATTTTATCTGCCAGATCGAATGATATTTGCACATCAGTGGCGAATGTGCCGAGGTTACGATTATTTACACCCACTACATCTACTTTGTTATTGATATGGCCTAACTCTTGCTCGCTGTGTATTTCGAGTAATACATCGAGTCCTAACTCCTTAGCTTTTGCCGCCAGTTGTTTCGTTTCCTGTACAGTCAATGCCGAAGCAATGAGAAGTATCGCGCTGGCTTCTGCCAGTCTTGCCTGATAAAGCTGATATTCGTCAATCATAAAATCTTTTCTCAACAGAGGAGTTTGGGTTAACTCTCTTGCTTGTACCAGATCGGTGAGATTACCTCCGAAGAAGTCCATGTCGGTGAGTACTGATATGGCACTCGCTCCGTTTTTTGAGTAAAGAGGAATAACATCGGAGATTTCAGCATCCTTAAATATCCAGTCACGCGATGGGGAGCGGCGTTTGAATTCGGCTATGATCCCGGTCGGTGAATCTGCCAATACAGCTTTGAACGAGTTTATGCGGATATCTGTAATCTTTTTCTCCAATTCACTGATAGAAACCAGCGATTTTTGCCTGACAACCTCTATCTTTTTGTTGGCGATTATCTTATCTAATATGTTGCTCATTTTATATCTGTTTTGCGGAGTTCAATCTTATCATATTTAAGAATCTTAATAGTAGAAGCTAATACAACTATACATATTCCGAACAAGCCTATCAAGGCATAAGAATACCGTAGATTGGTTACACTGGCGATGTATCCTATCAGCGGAGGCCCCATCAGAAATCCGAGAAAGCTGACACTGGATACGATTGTCAGAGCAATACTTGTCGGTATCTTAGTTCTTTGTCCGGCGATGCTGTATATGGTAGGAACTATCCCGGCAGTTCCGAAGCCGATAATCATAAACGCAATAATAGTAGTTATAAAGTGAGGAAAAGCTACTGCGGTGAATAAACCCACAGATATAAGGATTCCTCCTGTTTGTATAACCCTTTTTCTTCCCCACTTCTGGGTTGCTTTATCTATCAGGAAACGGCCCGATGCCATGGTTATCATATACGCGGCCAGTCCTATTGGCGCCAGATGATTCGGTGTACCTACCACATCGATGAGGTAGAGCCCGCTCCAGTCAGACATGGCCCCTTCTGCAGCCATCCCGCAAAATGCGACTATGCCTAGCAGGAAAAGGAATGTTTCGGGTTTATTTTTCTTTTTATTTGCTGCCTGCGCCGGGTCTTTTTCTTTCTTCAGGTCTGCTTGCAAGAACGGTCTGTTGATAAGTAATGTAATGGAGACAAGCAGTCCGATGATGGCAAAATGATAGATAGGCAATAATTTTAACGAGGCCATCAGCAACCCGACACTGGCTCCTGTGAGTCCGGCAAAACTCCATCCTCCGTGAAAGGATGCCATAATGGGCTTGTTGTAAGTCGTTTCGAGTGTTACAGCCTGCGTATTGACGGATATATTGCAGAAGTTCCCGAAGAATCCGAAAATAATCAGGCTGATAATCAGTGCATATTCACTGGCTGATAACCCGATGAACAGCAGGGCTACTACATATCCTACGAGCGCGACAGGCAATATTTTCTTGCTTCCGACTTTCGAAATAAGGAGGCCCGAAATCGTCATACCGCATATTTGCCCTATTGGTATCATCAGTAGGATTGTACCCCATGCTGCATCTCCCAGTCCTAATGTTGTTTTAATATCGGGGATGCGGCTGGCCCAACTCGAGAAGCATAATCCTGTACAAAAATACAGGCAAAAGATTGCTATCCGTATACGTCCTTTTGATATTGTTTGTTTATTTTCTTCCATTATTTACGAGCGATAAGCTCTATTTTGTTCAACCATTTTTCCCGCTGTTCGGGAGTCGATGTTTTTATTGTTGCCAGATAAGTAGTCCGGATATTTTTTATACCGCAAAATGCGCCGATATCTTTCCTAATCATCTTTCCTCCAATGTCTTTTACAATCCATTTATAATAGAAGACAGGAGCGTCCATTGTACTGATTATTTCGGAAGTTTTTCCTGTAAACAGCTTTTTGGGAAACGGAGATTTTTCCTGATATTCGAATGTAAATCCCGGGAGGAAAATACGTTCTATAAACCCTTTCAATAGCGCAGGAGGTGACGCCCACCATGTAGGGTAAATCCAGACAATATGTTCTGCCCATTTTAGCTTTTCCCACGCTTCCAGCAAATCAGGCTCTAGCTCTGTCCGCTTACGGTAACCATACATCAATATAGGGTTAAAGATCATATCCGTAAGGATAATTTCTTTTACTTCATTACCTTCCTCTAAAGCACCCTTTTTGTAGCTTTGGTGCAATCCGAAACAAAAGCTTTCCTTGTCGGGATGGCCGTTAATTATCAGTACTTTTTTCATCTTAATAATATGACTGCTTTATTTCTTTATATAAAGAATCGAACTCGGCTAATTCCTCATTGATAAACGCATTTATCATAGCCCTGTACACTTTCTCTATGACCACAGGGCTTAGTCCGGATTCTTCAGCCAGGATTCTCACCCTGGATATTACGGAGCTTACCCTGTCAGATGCAACAACATCCTGTGCCGATTGTTTGAACCGGGCGGCTTGTGATACAAATTTACTACGTTTTGCAATCAATTCGACCAGTTCCGCATCTATTTTATCAATGTTCATCCTCACTTCGTCAAGAGAGCAATGCAGGGCTTCATTTTGTGATTTCATACCAAAACTGTTATGTATTTAACGTCAGGAACTTCAAAAACGTTTCCTTCGTTTTTCCGCTCTCTAACGATTCGCGTGCCTCAGCAATTGCATCCTCGAAGGAAAGTTGCGGATTTATCGTTTGTATTGCTGTTGCCGCATTCGCTATCACGGCATTTGTCTGGGCTTTGGTTGCCGTGTTACTGATAACATTGTCGAAAATCGTTGAAGCATCTTCGGGAGTATTACCTCCATCCAGTTCCAGTTCCAGGCAACGGTCAAATCCGACCTGTTCGGGAGTATAGATTTTCTCTTCAAATTTATTGATTATCTTGAAATCCCCCGTTAGTGAGATCTCATCATATCCGTCTAAACCATGTACGATAGAATAATCGACATCGGTCTGTTGGTACATGTAGGAATACAACCGCGCCATTTTCAGGTTGAAAACGCCCAATACCGTTCTTTTGGGCTTTATAGGGTTTACAACAGGTCCCAGCATATTGAAGAATGTCCGTACTCCCAGTGCTTTGCGAACGGGCGCAACCACTTTCAGGGCATTGTTGAACAATGGGGCATGCATATAAGCGATATTGGTTTTATCAAGCGACTCTTCCAGCTTACTGACATCGGCAGTGAATTTAACTCCATGCTGTTCCATCACATTCGATGCACCACTGACCGAGGTAGCTCCGTAGTTACCGTGTTTGGCTACTTTATATCCTGCTCCGGCTGTAACGAAACAGGCAAGAGTGGATATATTAAAGGTATTTTTGTTGTCGCCGCCCGTACCTACAATGTCTATCGGGTTGTATGCGGCCAGTGCATCTACATTTGCCCGCAAATCCAGCAGTGCATCGGAAAATCCGAGGAATTCGTCTACACTGATGCTCCGCATAAGGAATACGCTGATAAACGCGGCAATCTGGGATTCATTGTAGTTGCCTGCTGCCATATTAGTCAGTATTTCCTTTGCCTCGATGCGGTTGAGGTACTGATGTTCGAAAAGCCTGTTGAGTATCTGTTTCATTTTGCTAGCTTTTAGCTTTTAGCTTTTGGCCGTTAGCTTCTTATTATAAGCTAACGGCTATCGGCTAATAGCTTATTTTATACTAATTTTTCCAACATATCCGTTGTTTTGGCAATTTCCTCGTCGCTCAACTCATGGTTAGATAATTCGCCATCGAAATAACGGTCATAAGAAGCCATATCGATAAGCCCATGACCTGACAGATTGAACAGGATTGTTTTTTGCCGGCCTTCTTCTTTTGCCTTCAAGGCTTCCTGAATGGCGGTATAAATGGCATGCGAGGACTCAGGAGCCGGGATTATACCTTCTGATTTCGCGAATAATATGGCGGCCTCGAATGTATCGAGTTGCTTCACATCCACAGCCTCTATGTATCCGTCTTTTTTCAATTGGCTGACGATAGTTCCTGCTCCATGATAGCGAAGTCCTCCGGCATGAATATTAGCGGGTGCAAAATTATGGCCTAAAGTGTACATCGGTAAAAGAGGAGTATATCCGACTTCATCACCAAAGTCGTACTCAAATTTACCACGGGTTAATTTCGGGCATGACGCCGGTTCCGCCGCCACAAGACGAATATCTTTTCCTCCGGTCAGTTTATGACGCAAGAATGGAAAAGTAATTCCGGAGAAGTTCGATCCACCTCCAAAACAGCCGATTACTACATCCGGATATTCTCCCGCCATTTCCATTTGCTTTTCTGCCTCCAGACCGATGATGGTCTGGTGAAGCGATACATGATTCAATACACTGCCTAAGGTATATCTGCAGTTCGGAGTATTTAAAGCCAATTCCACCGCTTCGGAGATAGCTGTTCCAAGGCTTCCCTGATAATTAGGGTTTTCTGTAATAATCTTACGTCCCGCTTTGGTACTCATGCTTGGCGATGCTATAACCTCCGCGCCATATGTCTGCATGATCGAACGACGGTAAGGTTTTTGGTGATAGCTTATCTTTACCATATAAACAGCCAGATCCAGGCCAAAGTGATTTGCCGCATATGATAAGGCGGCACCCCATTGCCCTGCACCGGTTTCGGTGGTAATATTTGTTATCCCCTGCTCTTTACAGTAATATGCCTGTGCTATTGCCGAGTTCAGTTTGTGTGAACCTACAGGGCTGACACTTTCATTCTTAAAATAGATATGCGCAGGTGTATCCAAAGCCTTTTCCAAACCATAGGCGCGTACCAACGGGGTCGGACGGTAATTTTTATATAATTCCCTTATTGGTTCCGGGATTTCTATCCAGCGGTCGGTATCGTTTAATTCCTGCCTGGCAAGTTCTGTCGCGAATATTGGTTCTAAGTCACTTACTTCTAACGGTTTTTTTGTCCCCGGGTGAAGAGGTGGAAGCGGCTTGTTTTTCATATCCGCTACAATATTATACCAACTCCTTGGAATGTCATTTTCGCTTAAAAGGATTTTCTTGTTCATGATTTTGTTAGTTAACGAGTTGACGAGTAAACAAGTAGACAAGTTTAAACTCATATCTTGTATCTTGTTTACTTGTATCTATAAATTAGTTATTTAAAAAATTTCTTACTATCGTTTCACCGGTTGGCGTCAGTACCGATTCAGGGTGGAATTGGACTCCATGTATATCATATTCTTTATGACGGAGCGCCATTATCTGTCCGTTATCGTCTACCGCGGTAACTTCGATGCTTTCCGGTAAATCATTATTATCCACTATCCATGAATGATAACGCCCCACTTCCAGGGTTTTATCTAACCCGTTGAACAGGTAATCGGGCCTTATAACTTCTATTCTGGTGGCCACACCATGATACACATCTTCCAGATTAGTCAGTTTCGCACCAAAGGCTTCTCCTATTGCCTGATGTCCCAGACATACTCCCAGAATCGGTTTTTTACCTGCATATTCTTTAATCAGAGGCAGAAGCAATCCGGCTTCGGACGGGATACCCGGCCCCGGAGAAAGGATTATCTTGTCATACTTTGCAATATCTTTCAAAGCAATTTTATCGTTTCTGTGTACATCCACATCAGTAAATCCCAGTTCTTTAACCAAATGAACGAGATTGTATGTGAATGAGTCGTAATTGTCGAAGATGAGGATTGGGCCCCTCCTAGCCTCCCCTAAGGGGAGGGATTGATCAGATGGCTTCATAATATATATTTTTTTCATTTTTCTGTGCTTGCTTTGAATTCCCCCTTCGGGGGATTTAGGGGGCCTAATTTCTTAGTTCTACTGCTGCTTTTACAGCTTTTGCTAATGCTCCCAGTTTATTTTTTACCTCCATAACTTCTGTTTCAGGATTCGATTTGGAAACGATTCCCCCGCCTGCCTGATAATAAAGCGTATTGTTCCGGCTGAGGAAAGTACGGATAGTGATGGCCTGATTGAGATCGCCGTTGAATCCGATATACCCGATACAGCCACCATAGACTCCGCGCATTTGCTTTTCTATGTCACGTATCAGTTGCATGGCTCTTACCTTAGGCGCACCGGATAGTGTTCCTGCGGGAAAAGTGTCTGCAAAAACAGAAATGTTATTCCTGCTCTCGTCTACTATACCGCTTACACGCGAAACCAGATGGATGACATGCGAGTAGAACTGGACATTCTTATAGAAATCCACTTTCACATCGTGGCAATTGCGGCTGAGGTCGTTGCGGGCAAGATCGACAAGCATGACATGTTCGGCATTTTCCTTTTCGTCTTTGAGTAAATTCTCAGACAGAATGCGGTCTTTCTCATCGTCTCCCGTACGGAAATAAGTACCGGCAATAGGGTCTATATAGGCTTTGCCTTTTGTGATTTTGCAGTGGGTTTCGGGTGAAGAGCCGAAGATGCGGAAAGAACCGAAATCGAAGTAAAATAAATATGGGGAAGGATTGATGGAACGCAAGGAACGGTATACTTTGAAATCGTCACCCGCAAACTTCTGCGTAAAGCACCGTGAAAGGACAATCTGAAACACATCCCCCCGTTTGCAATGGGCAATTCCTTTTCGTATCATTCCCTGATGCTCTTCGTCAGTAATCATCGATTGCTCGCTGCCGATAGCTTCAAAGTTGTAGGACGCGATGTTGTTGTTCATCACAATAGCTTCCAGTTCCTGCATTTTTTCTTCTGTGCCGTCGATTATATTCTCTACTATGGTCAGCTCATTTTTCAGATGATTGATGACGAGGATAAAGCGGTACAGGATATAATAGAACTCCGGAATATCGGCATTGTTCAGTTTTTTATTAACCGGGTCTACCGCTTCGAAGTAACGGATAGCATCGTATGAAGTGTATCCGAAGAATCCGTTTATATTTGTCTTGTTTTCGCCCTGTACATCGAACTGTCCTATAAAATCATTGAATTTATCTGTTAGTTTCTCGCCCTCTGACAATATTTCCTGTTTGGCTGTATTATCAGGGTAGGTATATGTTATTTCATTATTATCTACCTTGAAACGGGCTATCGGACTTATCCCGATAAATGAATAACTGTTTTCGCCACCATGATAATCGGAACTTTCAAGGAGTGCCGATTCTGGGTATACATCTCTTACCTTCAGGTAAATACCTACAGGTGTTTGTAGATCAGCTAGGAGATTTTTGGTTTTGACGTTGATTTTATATTGCATGATTTTTAGCTGTTAGCTATTAGCTTTTAGCCGTTAGCCTTTTGGTTAATAATTTTTTGTTTGTTTTATAAAACTATGCAGCATTTTTATAACTTCTTCAAGTAAATCGTCAAAGTCATCAATAGTAGAAGGTGACCATTCCAAATTCTTAATTAAAATAGAATAGGTTTGAAGTTCAAATGCCGAGCCTAAGGCAATTTGCAGAAAGCGGCAATAATCTTTATCGCTATCACGACTGCTACCCTCTGCTATATTTGCTGGAACAGAAACAGCTGCTCTATTAATTTGACTGATGATACCAAATTTTTCTTCTTGGGGCAATTGCTTAGTCAGTAAGTAGGCTAACTGAACTAATTTAACTCCTTTTTGCCAAACAATAAGCTGTTTATAATTCTTCATAATACAAATGAGTTCAAGCTAAAAGCTATCAGCTAATGGCTAAAAGCTTTTATTATAATTTATATACGTCTCCATATCTTTATCTCCGCGCCCTGATAAGCATAGGACAACTATATCATCGGCGTTGAATGTCATTTTATCCAATGCTCCCAAGGCATGTGCCGATTCTATTGCGGGAATGATGCCTTCCAGTTTTGTCAGTTCGAAGGCTGCCTGCATAGCTTCATCGTCTGTTACGGCTAATACTTCCGAGCGTCCAGTCTGAGCCAAATGGGCATGTATAGGGCCGATGCCCGGATAATCGAGTCCGGCGGAAATGGAATAAGGCTCTTCGATCTGTCCGTCTTCCGACTGCATTATCAGAGTTTTACATCCATGTATAATACCTAGCTTTCCTAAATGAATGGTCGCGGCAGACTCACCCGAATCGATACCTTTACCGGCTGCCTCGGCAAGGACGATTTTCACATCCGGTTCATCTATGAAATGGTAGATTGTTCCTGCAGCATTACTTCCCCCGCCAACGCATGCCATTACATAATCGGGCGTTTCGCGGCCTTCCTTTTCAAGCAGTTGCTTGCGGATTTCTTCACTGATAACCGATTGCAGGCGTGCAACCATATCGGGATAAGGATGAGGTCCTATGGTAGAACCGATCACGTAGTATGTGTCTGAGGGGTTGGAGCACCAGTCGCGTATGGCTTCATTTGTTGCGTCTTTGAGAGTCATATTGCCGCTGGTAACGGGAACTACCTTCGCTCCCAGCATCTCCATTTTCTGCACGTTCAGTTTTTGGCGTTCTACATCCGTAGCTCCCATATATACAATGCATTCGAGATTCATCAGTGCACATACTGTAGCAGTAGCCACTCCGTGTTGTCCCGCTCCGGTTTCTGCAATGATGCGGGTTTTGCCCATTCGTTTGGCAATCAGTATTTGTCCTATCGCATTGTTTATTTTATGGGAACCTGTGTGATTAAGATCTTCACGTTTCAGGTATATTTTACAGCCATGTTTTTGGGAGAGTCTTTCTGCCAGAAAAAGAGGGGAGGGACGGCCCGCATAGTCCCTTAACAAATCATTATATTCTTTCCGGAATGATGGGTCATTAATCACTTCCAGATAAGAGTTTTTTAATGTTTCCACATTGTCATAGAGGATCTCAGGAATGTAAGCACCTCCGAATTCTCCATAAAAGCCGTTTGGGTCAACTGTAAATTTTTCCATTTTATATTGTTTTTATTTTTCTATCATAAAAAAAAGCCTATCGTGAGTACGACAGGCTTTGTATCTTTATAAACTTTCATTTTAATACATACCGGATTGGCTCACGACTTTTTGAGTTGAGAGTGCCACCACCAATATGCATTTGCTGATTGAAAATTCATTCTATCTTCTTTTTATTTTTGCAAAGATATAAAAAAAAAGAAACGAACAAATAATGATTTATATTTTTTATCTTAGCATAATGTTTAATTATAAAAAAATATATCAACCATGCGAAATCTTTCTATTATTCTCTTAACCCTGTTTTCATTAGCACTGACAGCACAAAACAAGACTCTAAAATATAATGACAAAGGTGTTTTCAAAATATTACAATTTACGGACATTCATTATCAAAAAAATAATCCGGCTTCTGCCGTCGCGATTGAGTTGATAAATGAAGTTTTGGATGCCGAGAAGCCGGATTTAGTCGTCTTTACAGGAGATATTATTTATGCCAAACCTGTGATAGCAGGACTTGATGATGTTTTTACTCCTGTTATAGAAAGAATGATACCGTGGGCATATATTTTTGGTAATCATGATGATGAACATGGAATGTCCCGGGCGGAACTGATGGATTATGCTGTAAGTAAACCTTTCTGTCTGGCCCAAGCCGGAGACAAATCATTGAAGGGTATAGGTAATTATATACTGGAAGTAAAGTCCTCGAATGAAAGTAAGAATAGTGCAATCCTCTATTTCTTCGATTCAGGAGCATATACTCCTATAAAAGGTCTGGGGACTTATGATTGGTTTGCCCCTAATCAGATAGAATGGTATAGTGATCAAAGTGCCGCATATACAAAAGAAAACGGGGGAGTTCCTTATCCTGCACTGTCTTTTTTCCATATTCCGCTGGCTGAATATCCTCAAATGAAGGCTGAAAAATACGATCAGTTAATCGGGAGTAAAGATGAGAAAGAATGTAATGGAAAACTGAATACCGGAATGTTTGCAGCTATGCGCCAGGCAGGGGATGTAATGGGTACATTCGTAGGGCATGACCATGATAACGATTACATAGGCAATTACTATGATATATATCTTGCTTACGGCCGTTTCTCGGGAGGAAATACGGAATACAATAATCTTGGAAAGAATGGCTGCCGGGTGATAGAGCTAAAGGAAGGCAAGCGGGAATTCTCTACTTATATCCGTCTGTTGGGTGGAGAAATATTGTATCCGGTAGAGTATCCGGCAACCTTTGCTACAAAGAAATAACAGCTACGCTTATAATAACTTAAATGTATAGCCCTGTTCTTTCAGCCATTCGATGCTGCGGGGCAGGGCATATTTCATATTCTTTTCGGCTTTCAATGAATCGTGGAAAACTATTATAGAGCCGTCGCGGGTATATTTCTTCACATTTTCCAATACCCTTTCAGGCGTCATCAGTTTACTGTAATCGCGTGTTACCACATCCCACATAACGATTTTGTAGTATCTGCGCAATGTGAAGAACTGCGGTATCCTCATATGTCCGTGAGGCGGGCGGAACAGATCTGATTCAATATATTCCGATGCCAGCTTCGTATTTTCCAGATATCTCTTTGAGAATGTTCTGATCCCCTGTATATGGTTAAAGGTATGGTTGCCTACACGGTGGCCACGGTCGAGCACCATTTTGTAAATGTCGGGGTGTTTCCTTACATTATCCCCAACACAGAAAAAAGTGGCCTTGATGTTATACTTATCCAACAGGTCGAGCACCCACGGCGTGATTTCGGGTATCGGCCCGTCATCGAACGTGAGATATATTGTCTTTTCACCTTCAACAGTTTTTTTCCAAAATGCCCCGGGGAAGAGCATACGGTATATAAATGGTGGTTGTTCTATAAACATGATAAACGTTCAGATAAAAGGATTTTCGTAAAGCTCCCGAAAATCCTTTTATCTATCTTGTTTTATTTGCTATAATATTTTTGTAAAAGCTCAGGTTTGTATTTCTGCATCATTCCTCCGATACGCTCTATCTTAGTTTCTGCATCTTTGCGAATGGCAGTATCACTTTCGGCCATATACAAACCTCTCATCGAAATGCGCATCAGATAGTCGAGCGGGTGGCTCCTGTCACTGAAGCTGACCCTGTTGCTCATAAACAGTTCGGCATTTGCCATCACTTTTTCCAGATATGCTTCATATCTGGCCTTATCGTAACGTTGGTATGTATCCAATATCTGGATTTCTGTATTTACCAGATCCCTGATCTCGGATGTGCAATTAATCATAAGACTCTGCTTCATGCTGGCATACCATTGCAAGCTGCCATCGACCCGGTACAGGATTTCATCAATTACTTTCTGTGCTTTTTCCGGCTGCCCGAGTTCATAATAAGCATCTGCAAATGAGACCGATTCTCCCCCACGAGGAACTGTATTAGCCGGGATAGCTTCCATACATCTGTCCAATGCCTGCAATGCCTTGTCGTTCTTTCCTTCCATCAACAGGGCTGTAACCAGACGGTCAAACATCAGACGGAATGTGCGGCACATCCTCAGGTTGTTTTCATCCAGATATACTTTCGGATTCTCGATGCCTCCCCATTTGTATTTGTTTACCATATTGTCAAACATCACTTCGGTATTTACTCCTGTGCTGTCTACAATACCCGGAGTGATGCGTGAGGTGATACCTTCCAGCATCGATTGAGTGGTTAACCTTAATGGTGGCTCCCCAATGGTAATGGCATAATAGATAGGACGCTTCCAGTCATCTTTGTTGATATTGTACAGCATGTCTATAATCATCATTTCCTGACGATATATGCCACCCTTATTATCGCCAAGATTGAAGATAAATTCAGGCTTTGGTCTTGTACCCAATGCACTCCAGTCTACTTTCGATTCATCAATTGACATTTTGAAAATGCTGGAAGGGATTATGATTCCATTCTCAACATACGGATTGCGTGGAGCATAGTTATCCTTTGTTTTCAGGATATTCAGCACCTCACTTACTTCCATCGTATCTTTGAAGGCCTGAGTGTCGTAATAATCCGTGTAATTGATTCTTCCGGCCCACGCTGAAGACTCTTTCGTATTCTGCAGATCACGGGCCAACAGGCGCTCTATATCACGTTTGGTGAATACATATGCCGATTGTCCTTTGTCTCCGTGGTAGCGGTCTTCTTCCCATTCTATCGGCAGAGGAGGAGAATCGTATGCCTGACGGCGCATCTGGTCTACATACCAGTCTGTTTGCAGGTAACTGAGGTTACATACGCGCACATCGGTGCGGAATCCTTCTACTTCCTGGGCATACCATAGCGGGAATGTATCGTTGTCGCCCATAGAGAACAGAATACTGTTCGGCTCACAACCACGCAGGTAATTCATCCCGAAGTCGCGCATTGTGTATCTGTCCGAACGGTCATGGTCGTCCCAGTTCTGTCCCGCCATTTGTATAGGAACCAATACGGTAACTACAGTCGCTATGGCGGCGGCAGGAGTTTCCGGTAATACTTTTTTCAGTAAGCGCCAGATAAATGCAACCCCAAACCCTATCCAGATACAGAACGCATAGAACGAGCCTGCATAGGCATAGTCACGCTCCCGCGGTTCGAACGGTTGCTGGTTGAGGTATATGATAATGGCGATACCGGTCATAAAGAACAGCATGAATGTAACCAGAAATTGCTGCTCGCCTTTTTTCCCTCTTGTCAATTGGAACGCTATACCCAGAATCCCGAGTATAAGAGGCAGCATATAGTATTTGTTATGACCTTTGTTTTCTGCAATATCCGGAGGCAGATTGCCTTGAGGGCCACGCCCGAGTAATTCATCCACAAAACTGATCCCTGTAATCCAGTTGCCGTTACTAGGTCCTCCAGTTGCCTGAACGTCATTCTGGCGTCCTGAGAAGTTCCACATGAAATAGCGGAAGTACATAAAATCCAACTGATAATCAAAGAAGAATTTCAAATTCTCGAACATTGTCGGAGGTACGGAAGTATCTTTTATGTCCGCCCATATCTGATAACCGAGCAGATGCCTGTCTTCGGTAGAATACATGCGGGGCAATAACATTGTATTGGTATAACCATAAGTAGGGATAGTACCTGTTACCACATACTCGTCCTTTTGGTCTGGTGATTTTTTTACAACCTTATCAAAACTTTGTTTTTCACTCACCGGTGGTTCGAGGCGGCCATTGGCATCTCTTTTTTCGGAAGAAGCATATGTCTTGCCATAGAATAACGGCCTGTCGCCATATTGTTCACGGTTGAGATAACTGGCCAGTGTGAATACATTTTCCGGGGAGTTCTGGTCCATCGGTGTATTGGCAATGGAGCGGATAGGAATAAGTGCAAACGACGAGTATCCTATCAAGATCACCATCAGGCAAAGTATGGTTGTATTCAAAAATCTGAAATTGACTTTCTTGTAAAGAACAAAGAATGCTATAAGTCCGCCAAGCAATACTATCCATAACAAAATACTGTCACCGATAAAAGTAACACCACTTAATGCCATGCAAATCACAAATGCGACTTTAGCTCTGCCCAGGCTGCCTTTAGCCGAAAGGGTTTCATAAAGTCCCCATATAATGGATATTACTATCAATAGTATATATGTAAGAGCACCTGTGTTGTAAGAGAATCCGAATCCGTTTACAAATAGTTTTTCAAACCAGCCGCCGACTTTGGTAAAGCCCGGAATGATACCATACATCAGTATTACAACCAGAAACAGGGAACCGGCCAAGGCTATCAGTGTACCTTTAAGGTTTACGTTTTTCGATTTCTTAAAGTAATATACCAGTACAATGGCAGGGATACACAGCAGGTTGAGCAAATGGACTCCGATAGACAATCCCATGGCATAAGCTATAATTACCAGCCATTTGTCGGAGCCTTCCTTGTCCGCTCTGTTTTCCCACTTCAGTATCAACCAGAAAACCAGCGCGGTAAACATGGATGAATAGGCGTAAACTTCTCCTTCCACAGCCGAAAACCAGAATGTATCGGTAAATGTATATGTCAGAGCCCCGATAAGGCCGCAACCTATAATTGCGATAAGCTGACCAAGGGTCATTTCCTGTTCGGTATCTGTATATATTAGTTTTTTGGCAAGATGGGTTATTGTCCAGAAAAGGAACAGGATAGTTGCTGCGCTTAACAACGCCGACATACTGTTTACCATCATTGCCACTTGAGAAGTATCGGAAGCAAACAATGTGAAAAATTTACCTGTAAGCATAAAGAACGGTGCACCCGGAGGATGCCCCACCTCTAATTTAAAGGCAGACGTGATAAACTCGCCACAGTCCCAGAAACTGGCTGTAGGTTCGATGGTCATTAAATAAACAATAGCGGCCACAGCAAAACTGAACCAACCAAAGACATTGTTTATCAGGTTATATCTCTTCATAGTTGAAACTGGTATATGATAATAATCGTTTATTAAACGGTTGTTTTTTATACATTTGGGTGCAAAGATAGTTAAAACACTGAAAGTATTGATTAGGTGTGCTTTGTTTTTGTTTGCCAAATTAAAAAACTTCTTAAAAACCGGGATTACAGACGATCACTATCTGAGGCTTACACCTTTCTTTGTTTTATGATTATTTGTTTAAAATATTAACTATAAAACAAAGAGCCATCTGGTAAAAATGGCTCTTTATATTCATCATTCCGCTAATACTTTTTCTTCTTCCAGTCCTTCATGCTCCGATATAATTTTTCGCCAGGTATCAGGAATAGGCATCGATGCCTGTGTATGTGCGTCGTATGTTACAAAAACGGATTTGCATCTGCATTTGATTTCTCCGTTCTTTACATTCCTTATTTGCTGGAGGAATATCCCGCTTTTATCTCCCAGTCTGGTAACTTTCGAGTCTACAACTATATTTTCTCTATAGTATACAGGGGAAAGGAAATCGACTTCGATATGTGCGACCACAATCAGGCCGTCTGTCCAGCTGATATCGGATTTACCTTTAACTGTCTCGAAATATGTAGTCTTGCCGAGGTCGAAATAACTGAAATATACATTGTTATTGATATGCCCTAAAGCATCTATGTCACTAAAGCGGATTTGAATAGGAAGCGTTTCTTTAAACGTTTCGGGTTTTATTTCTTTCATTTTAGAGTTTGTTTAAATTTTATAGCTGAACTTTTTTATAATTATTTTGAGATGTATTTTTTGATTTTTCCCTTGCGGATTTAGCGGGCTAAATCAAAAAATACATCTCAAAAGAATATAAAAAAGCAGCTAAGATTTATTTAAGAGCCTTTAGAGAAATTTTCGCTAAAATTTAAACAGGCTCTTGATTTATCTGAATATGATATCATTTACTACATGCATACCCGCATGTTCATTCAATTTAGTAATAAGCCTGTCTTTTGCCATCAATAATTCGGAACGGAGAACGGACGAACTCAAAGACACATAAAGAACACCGTTTCGCAGGTAAATGTTTGTCGTATATGAATTAATCATCTTGCCAAGCAATTGCGGCCAGCCTGTAACAGCCCTGCTTTCGGCCAGTTTACGCCTTATGAATGGATTCTCTTCAAAGTATTGTCTCAGTACTTCTCCTATGCTTTCGGTATTCCGTTTTCTCATAGCGCAATATTCTTTTGGATTACTTCGCCTTTTTCTACTTCATACAGATGGTAGTTGCTGTTTGTGCGGGAGAGTATCTCATCCAGATGCTCACGGTTGGTGTCGGTTACAAATATCTGCCCGAAATCCTTATCCAGTACCAGTTTGATGATCTGCTCCACCCGGGATGAATCCAGCTTATCGAAAATATCATCCAGCAATAGTATAGGAGTAGTCTCAGTGGCTTTGTGCAGGAAGTCGAACTGGGCCAGCTTCAATGCCACAACATACGTTTTGTTCTGTCCCTGCGAACCTACACGCTTAATGGAATAACCATCCATCTGCATGTCCAGATCGTCTTTGTGTATGCCGGCAGTGGTGTAGCCTAAGATTTTGTCCCTCTGTCTTCTCGATTTAAGCAATTCCGGAAAATCGGGATTTTCGAAGTGTGATTCGTATTTCAACTCCACCTTCTCGTTCGAAGAACAGATAAAATCGTAAAACTTCTGGAATGTAGGAATAAATTTGTCGATAAAATCTTTTCTTTTCCTATAAATAACCTTTCCCTCATTGGCCAGTTGCTCATCCCAAAGGTCGAGAAGAGTACCGTCGATCGGGGCATCCACTTTCAGCAATGCATTCCTCTGTTGCAGAGCCTTGTTGTATCGGATAAGCGAGTGCAGATATTCTTTATCGAATTGCGAAAGGAATAAATCCATAAACTTGCGTCGCTCATCGCTACCTCCGTTTATCAGTTCCGTGTCGGATGGCGAAACCATTACCAACGGCAATAAACCGATATGGTCCGACAAGCGTTCGTATTCTTTCTTGTTCCGTTTGAATTGCTTTTTTTGCTTCCTGCGCAGACTGCAAAAGAATTCGTCCTGTTTATCCCCGATTTCGTACCAACCTTGTATGACCGCAAATTCAGCATCATGCAGTATATTCTGGGAGTCGATAGGGTTGTTGTGACTTTTGCTGAACGACAGATAGTAGATCGCATCCAGCAGATTCGTTTTTCCCATACCGTTACTTCCCAGAAAACAATTTATCTTGGGCGACAGAGTAAGTTCGGCTTGCTCTATATTCTTATAGTTGAGTATGGATAAACGCTCTAATATCATGCATGCAAAAAAATAATGGTTTTGCAAAAGTACAATTTTTTGCCGGAGGAGACAGCTTTTAAAGATAAGTAATTAGGGCAAACGCAGGAAAATTACTCTTTTTAAAAAAGTTTATCTATATAATAAGCTATTAGCCTTTAGCTATTAGTTCTTTGATGTATTGATTAGCTCCTCCAACCTTCCCTTGGGGCAGGGCTGTTAAGTTCTCCACTTTGTTCTTTTATTTTCGGCTGTCATTGGCTCCGCTTCGCTCTGCCGAACGTTGTTTCCGAGTGGAACGAAGGATCTCTTTCGATTAAGGAGATGTTTCACTCCGTTCAACATGACAAAGAGGATATAAGAATTCAGAACTTAACAGCCCTGCCCCAAGGGGAGGTTACAGAGAGGATAAAAAGTAATAGGTAGAAAAAGTGTTACCTTTGTTACCTTTTTTTAAGTTACGAGTTACTTCACCCTTCGGGCAGTTATGAGTTACGGATTGGCTGACGCCCTGTTTTGTTTCACGCAGAGACGCAAAGGCGCAAAGATTTTACTTCTTACCAGTTGTTTACTGATGACTGTAAAGTCTCTTGTGCGATAGCTTCGGCTAACGGCTAATAGCTATCAGCTAAAAGCTGAAATATCTGTTACCTTTGTTACCTTTTAACCAAATACAGTTAACAGATATAAAAATGACAGTAAAAAAATAGCAAAAAAAGTGTCAGATATGTCAGATTTTAACAGTATACAGTTAACTGATGTAAAAAAAACCGCTGGCGCGGACTTCCAGTCCATGTCTTGTTGACAGGGCAAAAATGTTTGCTACGCAACACACAGACGGGACGTCTGCGCGAGCGGAGAGTTACAAGACACTTTATTTTGTTTCACGCAAAGACGCAAAGGCGCAAAGTTTTTACATCTTACTTATTGTTGACTGATGACTGTAAAGTCTCTTGTGCGATAGCTTCGGCTAACGGCTAATAGCTATCAGCTAAAAGCTGAAAAAGCTGTTACCTTTGTTACCTTTTTGGGAATAGTTACAAGTAGACAAGACACGAGATACAAGCTGTTAACTGCTAACTGTTGACTGAAACAAGTGTTACCTTTTGCGCCTTAGCGTCTCTGCATGAAATACTGTTTACTGCTAACTGTTGACTGTTTACTGAAATATTGCCAATTTCCGTTTGCTCTAAATTCGTAGCTATATATTCGCATATCTCTTTATTTTTTTATTCTTTTGTGATTTTATAGAATATTCACCGACTAATAAGGTAGAGTAATTTAAGCAAAATTAATATCGATCAGAATGATGTATCTTGAAACGCAGGATATCGTAAAACAGTACGGGAACTACACCGCTCTTAACGGGGTAAGTGTACAGGTTCCCAAAGGCTGTATTTATGGGTTGCTGGGACCGAATGGCGCCGGCAAATCGTCTCTTATCCGCATAATAAACAGAATAACGGCTCCCGATCAGGGAAAAGTCCTTATCAATGGCAGGGAATCTGTTGCCGATGACATTTTCAACATAGGCTACCTCCCCGAAGAAAGAGGCCTGTATAAGAAGATGAAAGTGGGTGAGCATATTGTTTTCCTTGCGCGCCTGAGAGGTCTGTCTGTTGACGATGCGCACGAGAAAACGCAGTATTGGCTTCGCAAATTCGATATTCTGTCGTGGGAAAACAAAAAAGTGGAAGAATTATCGAAAGGGATGCAACAGAAAATACAGTTCATTGCCACAGTAATACATGAACCTGATTTGTATATTCTTGACGAGCCTTTCAGCGGATTCGACCCGGTAAACGCAGAGTTGCTTAAAAATGAACTTCTCGAACTGAAAGCAAAAGGCAAAACAATTATCCTGTCCACCCACAATATGGAATCGGTAGAAGCGCTTTGCGACGAAATTTCCCTGATTAATAAATCGAAGGTTGTTTTGCAGGGGAATGTGAAAGAAATACGAGCGCAGTACAGGAAGCATATTTTCAGGCTTAACGTATCGGGCGATAGCTTCGGAATGGAATCCGCTCATTTTACCGTATTGTCACAGTCTGCGGATAAGGATTCGGTCGAAGTACGCATCCAGCGAAATGACGAAGCGTCCAACTCCGATCTGTTACAGGAAGTTGCCCGGAAATATGAGATTATTTCTTTTGAGGAAGAATTACCTTCCATGAATGATATTTTTATTCAAGCAGTAAGCAATAGATGAAGTTTAACAATATATTATCAAATCTAACCTACGATTGTTGTTTTACGACAAAAGTAATAAATAGGTCTGCGACCTTGTCAAAACCAGCCGAATGAAAGCACTTAAATTGATTATAGCAAGAGAATTCTCTTCCAGGGTAAAGACAAAGGCTTTTATCCTGACCACATTATTGACTCCCTTCCTTTTTGCCGCTGTAGTTGCATTGCCTACTATACTGATGATGGTAAGCGATAATGATGACATAAAGAAGGTCTATGTAATAGACAACACAGGATTGTATTCCAACTTGTTCGAATCGTCTAAAAACTATGAGTTTGTACAAGTGTCTGCTACTGACACTACTGCGACCGGTAAAGAAAAGGGGACAGCCCTGTTGCAGATAAACGGGGATTTGAATCAGAATCCCAATGCGGTTACATTCTTCTCGGAAAAACAACAGCCTCCCCGCGAGTTGATCGCATATATAAATGATGTATTGACCGAAGCGGTAAGGAATAAAAAAATTGACGATTTTACCTCAGAGAGTAATCTTGAGCCGAAGGTAGTGACCGATTTGCAGCAAATACTGAAGTCTAAAGATAAAATCCGCATATCTACCATCCGGTGGGATGAGACAGGGAAGGAGACGGAAACACTGGGGGAAATAGCGACCATTGCCGGAACGGCGCTCACCTTCTGTATGTTTTTCTTTATCATGATGTACGGCTCTATGGTGATGCAGAGTGTGGTAGAGGAAAAGAGCAACCGTATTATAGAAGTTATTATTTCTTCCGTCAGGCCTTTCGATCTGATGATGGGCAAAATAATAGGAGTAGGTCTTGTCGGGCTTCTTCAGCTGGTTGTATGGCTTGTTATCGGAGGAGGTGTGATGATAGCCCTTAAAATGTTTTTTGGTATTGATATGGATATGAGTACCTCTGTGGATGCACAACAGGCAATGGCCTTAATGAAAAGCAGCAATATTGAGATGACTTCTTTCCTTAACGGCTTTTTCAGTATCAATTGGGTACAGGTTGCAATATGCCTTGTCCTTTATTTTACCGGGGGTTATCTCCTGTTTGCATCCTTGTTTGCCATGTTCGGTTCGGGAGCGAATGATTCGCAGGAGGCCCAGCAACTTATCATGCCTGTTATGATTATACTGATGGTAGCATTTTATACAGGCTTCGCGGCCGCCCGCAATCCGGAAGGGGCTATGGCATTCTGGTGCTCATTGATCCCGTTCACCTCACCTGTGGTGATGATGGTCCGCGCTCCGTTCGAGATACCTTTGTGGGAACTGGTATTGTCTGTTGCGTTATTGTTTGCGACATCTGTCCTGATGGTAAAACTGGCGGCTAAAATATACCGTGTGGGAATACTGATGTATGGCAAGAAGGTTTCTTTTATGGAAATGCTGAAATGGCTGAAATATAAATAATACGAATACATAACTAAAATCCCTATCTTTGTACTCAAATAAGGTCACAGACCGATCTGTTACTTATAATACAAACTATATGAAAATTCTTTTGATAGGCGAATATAGCCGTGCCCATCTGACTTTGGCAGAAGGTTTACGTTCATTAGGACATGAGGTTTTAACGGCTTCGGATGGCGACGGGTTTAAAAACTATCCGCGCGATGTGGACCTGAGCCGGAAGAGTTCGGGGATTACAGACACTTTTACCAGCCTGATGTCTGTACTTAGCAAATTCAGGAAGTTTAAAGGATATGATATAGTACAGCTTATAAACCCCTGCTTCACTACCCAGAATGTACGGGTCAATAATTATCTGTATAAGAAACTGAAAAAGAACAACAAGAAAGTCTTCATGGGTGCTTTCGGCGATGACTCGTATTGGGTAAGCGCCTGCCTGGGAAACAAGATATTCGACTATTCCGAATTTTTTGTCGATGGCAAAGCGATCAATGTCGATTTCAATCAACGGTTTATAGATAAATGGATAGGTACGCCGCTCGAAGCATTTAACCGCGGGCTGGCAAAGGATGTGGACGGGATTACAGCCTGCCTGTATGAATATTACAAAGCATATGAACCTTTCTTCCCCGATAAGCTGAGATACATTCCCTTGCCGATGAACATTGCGGAAATAGAATTTCAGCCGATACCCGAAGAGCCTGAAAAAGTAAACTTCTTTATCGGGATCAACAAAGTCCGTGAGAAGTTTAAAGGTACCGATGTGATGGAGAAGGCACTGGCCAGAATCAAAGACAAGTACCCGGATAAAGTAATCGTTACGCGGGTCGAATCTGTCAGCTATGATGTATATCAGCAACTGATGTCGCAGGCACATGTTGTGCTCGACCAGTTATATTCGCACACCCCGGCGATGAACGCATTATTGGCAATGGCTCAGGGAAAAGTAGTTGTAGGCGGAGGAGAGCCATATATTTATGACTTATACGGTGACACGTCCAATCAGCCGATTGTAAACGTACATCCGCACGAAGGCGATGTGTTTGATAAGCTGGAATGGCTGGTTTTGAACAAAAAAGATATTCCGGAAATATCGAAAAAAAGCCGTCAATTTGTTGAAACAAATCATGACTATGTGACAGTGGCAAAGAAATACCTGGATTTCTGGAGGTTATAAAATTGCATCAGAGTACCGTCCACTTAGCAGATGCCTGATACATCAAATAAGATTTTTTTTAACATTTTCGTTCAAAAACTTGTTTAATATTCTTTTTGAATGTATTTTTACGGAATATTCGTTAGATATAAAGACAAAAATGTCATATTTTTCACAAAATACAACACACTATACACCATCTTTTCTCCCTGAAAATTTGGCTGTTAGCTATATCTTATTAGAGAGAGAGAGAGAGAGAGAGAGAGAGAGAGAGACACACACACACACACACAGACCAGTGTAAGTACTAATCCAAATTTTTTCCCAAATATCCAACTTTGCGAATCCTTTAAGATTCGCCGGGTATTTTCATATCTATACTTTACACATATAATACACGCATGCATAATGTGTGCATATACGCACATATTAACTATTCCGGCCACAAAAAACAAAAAAAGCATATCTAAAAATTCAATGTCTTCAAAGAGACCTGCACTTTGTCGTTTATTGTCTTCGATAAATTTATCTCCGTTTTTTTATCTATTGCTTGTGAAAGTAGTAAATAAATACTTTGGAGCATTGAATTTTTCCCGCATCATACAACTTTCCGGTAATAAGATATTAATGACATATATACTTAACTTAACTAAAAAAAATTATGAAAACAAAACTATCGATTTTATTTCTGTGTTTCCTGCTAATTGTATCAGGAAATACAAATTTATCCGCCCAGGTGACAATAGGGGCGGGAACTCCTCCCGAAAGAGGGGCATTATTGGATCTTAAAGAAAGAGATGCCACAAGTCCGACACAGGATATCACCAGTCTCGAAAATTCTACAAAAGGAGTCCTGCATCCAAAGGTTTTCCTTCGCGACGCGGCAAAACTGACACCTTTATATGGCGGTTCCGACGATGGCTCCGGAGTATGGTCCGACGAATCGACAGCCGAAGAGAAGCTGAAAGCGACGGGGATGGTCGTTTATAATGTAAACCCAGATGCAATCAATATGGATGAAGGCTTATATATGTGGCAGATTGATGAATGGGTGAAGCTGAATCAGGACGGAGCAGCAATTATAGAGCCTGTTAACTGTTCCGCTATCCGGATAAACGGTTCCTATATAGAGGGAACACCTGTCAACGATAACAACTATCTGGAAATAGACCTGAATATAACCAAAAAAGGTTCTTTCATTATTTCAGTCCTGTCCGGTAACGGCTATAGCTTTTATTACACAGGGGTCGCTTTAGAAACAGGGACGTTAACAGTTAAAGTTCCGGCACAGGGAACACCTGCTTTAGTAGGAGAAAATATATTAACATTCAGCGGGATAAGTCTGGTTCCGGGTTGTGAACCTAAGATAACGGTACAGGAAATGGTTGCCGCCTATACAATGGTCTGCTCATCGGCTGTGGTACAAGGCCAATTTTTCAAGGGCCAGGCTTTAACAGCTTCTAATGTGATAAGAATGAATATCAATGTCTCCCAACCGGGCTCATATAATATTTATACAGAAATAAAAAATGGCATTAGCTTTAAGGCTTCGGGATCGTTTGCCAGTACAGGAACACAAACCATAACATTACTGGGGACCGGAACCCCTACCGTAAACGAGGACTTTCAGGTTGTAATAAAAGCAAATACGACACTGGGTTCTGGGGAATGTTCTGCTTTAATCCCCATCATATTGCCGGATATGACCTATGCGATAATAGGTGACGGCGTTTGGTCTTGGGAGGCAGCAGCAAGAGCAAATACTCTATCGCATGCAAGCTCTTCCAGCTTCGGGCCTAACGGCTTAGTGAGAATAAAAAGTTTCAAAGAACTGTGGAACACTTCAAGTACATCCACAGCTACAACCAATTTAACCAATGGCGTAAATGGTGGTAAATATCCTGATGTTGTTCTATACTTCGCATATAGTACTGATCCGACATCTGCATTAACTACGGCACTTCTTAATTATATCAATGCGGGAGGTTGCGTAATATATGGTTCCTCTGATAATACAGCAACTGCCGTCAATACATTAATGAGTGGACTTTTTGGAATATCACCGGCTCAGAATCAAACCGGAGGAGGGGATGATAATGTATATCCAATAGCGAACAATTCTTCCGATCCTATCATAAACGGGCCATTCGGTAATCTTACGGGAATGTATTGGGGTGAGGATAATACTTCTAATAACTCTATCGTAATGTCTTATTTACCTCCAAACTCCGTACAAATTTGTACAGCGCAATCTACATCAAAACCCGGTATAGATCCCGCTATATCAATTGTATGGTACAACAACAGTAAAAACTTTGTATATTTGGGGGATAGTACGGGGGCCAGCACTAGCAGCACTAGCGATAGTGCATATCCTACTATTTACACTAATTACTTGCCTGCATCTAAACTTTATGGGCCCGGTAGTACCAACAACCGTTATGTTTATAATGCGGCCTTAGAATTAAATGCAGTGGCATTTATGATTCGAAAGGCGGCGGTTAGCGGAATTAATCCTTATTAATTTAGTATAAGCAGAATATGGATCAGTCATACATCTACCATCGGGAAGTAAGATCCGCCCCTGTCTATAACTAATTAATAGACTTTAGGACAAGACATTATAAGAAAAAGATAAGGTGGAAGAATCCGCCTTATCTTTCTAATTTTTTCCTGAAATAAGAGTATAGATCTCTATCTGTTACAGCGGATCAATGCCCTTCTGAAATAGGGTGCGGCCAGATTTTCATCATGCACAAAAAGCATATAACCGCCTGTCGTCTCAATCTGATAGCCAAGGTCTTTCATTTGCGCCGATAATTCCATGTGATCGTTCTGATTGTGGTATGTGCAGACTGTCGCCTTGCACCGATATTCGTCTGAAGTCAATAGTCTTTGAGCTCCGGTCAAGGCCTTCTTTTCCGCTCCCTCTACATCCAATTTCAGAAACACAGACTGCGTAGTGAAAGTATCTAACAAAGAATCAATAGTAATGGTTTGTGCTCCATCCTCATCCGATACATACTTATTTATTATCTGCACTTTGTCTTTCCACGGCTCAAACGTTTTTTGCAACGCTTTTATCCACTGTTCTTCCACTTCAAACAATACGAGCTGATGTACCTTCTCTACTATGGACAAAGACAATATCCCTTCGGCCGCTCCTACATCCAGAACCACATCGTTACTTCCGACCTGAAAGTCATCCGATAAATAGCAATGAGGAGATAACGCATCCTGCTCTATCAGTAGATTTGTATGTATCTTCCGGATATCTTTATCGCTCTTCTCTATAGGATAATAAAGGTTATGTCCGTTGTGTTCAACATATTTCAGGTCAGACTCCTCATCTGTATATACAGCGATATCCCTGAAATCGTATTTATCATTAAATGGATAAGGAAATACGGCGACACCTTCTTTCTTTATATATTGTATCGCTTCTTTTAGTTCCTTATCATCTACATTCTGCTTCTTATAATACCGGAGTATATCACGCCGTAATTCCCAAAAAGGATCTCCCTCGTATCTCTCCCGGTCTTTCCGCCTTTTCTGCTTAATTTTTTTATAATAATAGAAGTCGGTAATAGATGATAGTCTCTTCAGGGCCATGAGTCTCGTTTTAGGTTAGTGTCTACAAAGGTAAGAAGATTATGTATATTATTATTTCTATCATTCGATATTTTAGGCTGCTCAGTAAATACAAAAGGCGGATAGTATAATTACACTACCCGCCTTTATTTATCGTATGTCAGATTGGATTGATTACATCATCCCACCCATTCCACCGCCCATTGGAGGCATTGGAGCAGGGTTTTCTTCTTTCTTATCTGCTATGATACATTCTGTAGTAAGGAACATACCTGCAATAGAAGCTGCGTTTTCAAGAGCGACACGAGCCACTTTGGCAGGGTCGATTACTCCGGCCGCATTCAGGTTCTCATATTTATCAGTACGGGCATTGTAACCGTAATCTCCCTTACCTTCACGTATTTTCTGAACTACAACAGCTCCTTCTTTTCCGCTGTTAGCTACAATCTGGCGAAGAGGTTCCTCGATAGCGCGTTTTACGATTTCGATACCTGTAGTTTCATCTTCATTTTCGCCTTTCATGTTTTCAAGAGCGTCGATAGCACGGATGTAAGCTACACCACCTCCCGGTACCGTACCTTCTTCGATAGCGGCACGGGTTGCAGAAAGAGCATCGTCAACACGGTCTTTCTTTTCCTTCATTTCCACTTCAGAAGCAGCGCCAACATAAAGAACAGCTACACCACCCGCCAATTTAGCAAGACGTTCCTGTAGTTTTTCCTTATCGTAATCTGATGTTGTTTTCTCCATCTGTGAACGGATCTGGCCTACACGTGCAGCGATAGCTTCTTTTGCGCCGGCTCCGTTTACAATGGTCGTATTGTCTTTGTTGATAGTTACTTTATCAGCAGTACCAAGCATATCGAGGGTAGCGGCTTCCAGAGAAAGTCCTCTTTCTTCTGTAATCACTGTACCTCCTGTAAGGATAGCGATATCTTCCAGCATTTCCTTGCGGCGGTCGCCGAAGCCCGGAGCTTTAACGGCAGCGATTTTCAAGCCTGCGCGAAGACGGTTTACTACCAATGTAGTCAAAGCCTCCGAATCTATATCTTCAGCAATGATAAGCAGTGAACGGCCCGATTTAAGAGCAGCTTCAAGTATTGGAAGGATATCTTTCAATACGGAAATCTTCTTATCGTGAATCAGGATATACGGATTTTCAAGGTCAGCTTCCATTTTCTCTGTATCTGTTACAAAGTAAGGAGAAATATAACCTCTATCGAATTGCATACCTTCTACTACGTCAACGTAAGTTTCAGTACCTTTTGCTTCTTCAACTGTGATAACGCCTTCTTTTTTCACTTTGCCCATAGCTTCAGCAATCAGTTTACCGATAGTTTCATCGCCGTTTGCAGAAATTTTAGCTACGTTTTCTATTTTTTGCAGGTCATCACCTACTGTTACCGATTGCGCTTTGATGTTCTCAACAACTTTAACCACGGCTTTGTCGATACCACGTTTCAGATCCATTGGATTTGCTCCTGCAGTAACGTTTTTAAGACCTACGCTAACGATTGATTGTGCCAATACTGTAGCAGTAGTTGTTCCGTCACCGGCATCATCGTTTGTTTTAGAAGCTACTTCTTTTACAAGTTGTGCTCCCATGTTCTGGAATGGCTCTTCCAGCTCTATTTCTTTAGCTACAGTTACACCGTCCTTTGTGATGTGAGGTGCGCCGAATTTCTTATCCAGAATGACATTGCGGCCTTTAGGTCCAAGTGTTACTTTTACAGCATTAGCCAATGCATCAACACCTTTTTTGAGCTCGTCGCGAGCATCTATATTAAATTTGATTTCTTTTGCCATGACTTTGTTATGTTATTAAATTGTTCGTATTAAATAATTGCAAGAATATCAGACTGACGCATGATTAGGTAAACTTCGCCTTCCAGTTCTATTTCTGTTCCGGCATATTTACCATAAAGTACATTGTCTTTTGGTTTTACCACCATATCTTCGTCCTTAGTCCCGTTTCCTACGGCAATTACTTCGCCTTTAAGCGGTTTTTCTTTTGCAGTATCAGGAATAATGATACCTCCCACACTTTTTTCTTCTGCAGCGGCCGGTTTTACAAGCACTCTGTCTGCTAATGGTTTAATACTCATGATTCTTTAAGATTTTAAATTGTTATATATTAAATTTTAAATATTTTCTGTTTATGGATAAGCGAAATGCGTGCCAAAGTATATTTCTGTCAAAAAAGCAGGATAAGGAATGTGTGAAAACTGACAAGTAGTCATTTGCTGTTAGTCATCATGAATTAGCAGTTAATATAAATACGGCTCTTTCAACTTACTACTTGTTAAAAAGTAACAAAGGTAACATATGTCAGTGAACAGTTAGCAGTAAACAACTTGTATCTCGTATCCCGTTTACTTGTAACTATTTTCAAAAAGGTAACAAAGGTTACAGCTTTTACGCATTTTAATTATTGAATCCTTAAACATTAAATTTTTAAATCCTAAATCCAACACTTCAAAGAACAATAAGCCAACAGCTATTAGCCGTTAGCTACACATATAGATAAAGTAATTTGTTATTATTCAGTCTCCGGATTCAGTTTCTTTCTATCCAGATTTTTCACTACCCGGCCATATATAACAAGTGCGATGGCAGAAACCATACCGATTCCGACAAAGACATACCATATATAATGCGCGTTTACTGTAGCTGCGGCATATTCTACCTGCGATGCAAATGCCTTAGGGTCCGGACAGTACTTTTCCAATAAGAAGCCTGACAGTCCGAATGCAAAGAGGTATGAAAAGAATGAGTGTAAGTGACTAAATCCTAAATAAAGGCCTTCTTCCCCTTTTGGCGACTGTAATGAGAAATATTCCAAAAAGCGTGGAGATATAAAACACTCTGCCAATGCCTGCATGGCAATACCCACTATCATCATAAAGGCAACAGGGTGCAATCCCATCACATAATCAGTCCCGATCTGGTTGCCAAACGACATTACCAATGCCGAGAACGGTATAATCAGCATCCCTATAGTCATTGAAGTGAGAGCCGTACGCCTTTTCATAAATGAGGTGACAAAGTTGACACATACAAATACCACCAACGGATTCACATTGGCATACCAACCCGGGGAAGCTCCTTCGCCGATCATACGGATCACATACTTAGGCATAGTCGCATACATCTGACTCTGAATCATCCAGAAACCACTAATAATGAGTATCAATGCTATCAGACGTCCGTTCTGGCAAACTTTCCACAGGGCTTTTCCTATCTCGGCAAAACTTTTCCCTTTACCTTCGGTTTTTACCGATTTATAGAAAAAGAAAACCGCGATCAAAGCTAAAAGAGTCATTGACGCGGAAAAGAAATTGAGGTATACAAGCCCTTCATCACCCATGCTTCTGCGTAGCGGGTCAACAACAGTTTTACCCGTAAATGCCCCGATATTTACCATCATATAAAAGATAGCATATCCACGTGCACGGTTTTCCGATGTAGTCTCACGCGCTACCGTCCCCGATATTACAGCTTTTATAAATGCTCCGCCTATAACGATAAGCACCAGAATGGGAGCGATACTCCAACGTAAATAACTTGTTTCAAGGCCGGTAAAAGTGGCTGTCATCCCGTAACTTACCAGTCCTGCACTCTCCAGCAGAGTAGGCAAAAGGCCCAAGCCTCCATAACCAACTGTCAACAAGGCAAATGCTAATATAATG